>MDTB01176377.1_pt1 | contig 10708 bp, 13 predicted proteins | sample 811161 | NCBI WGS metagenome assembly MDTB01 (sample SAMN05326650, study PRJNA326480) | marine metagenome | isolation source: seawater | place: Mediterranean Sea | collected 2009 | reverse complement strand
ACTAAAAGTTTGATTACAAAATTTAAATAACTAGAAATATCTGTCATTACCGCAATTCCTTCAGGAGCAGCATTGATAAAGAAAGAAAAAATTAAAGGAAAGACTATATAAAAAGCAAAAAAAGTACCTAGGTAAAATAAAAGGGTGCTCAGGCCAGTTAAGCCAATAGTATAAATTTTTTCTGATTTAAAAAGACCCGGAGATGCAAATCTCCAAAGCTCAAAAATTAAAAAGGGCATAGCAACAAAGATCGCCATATAAAAGGTTAATTTCAAAGGAGTCAGGAAAGGAGAGGTTACCTCAGTCGCTATCATGGAAGAGTTATCAGGAAGGAATCTTACTAATGGCTCGGAGATTGTTAAATAAATGGCATCTTGAAAAAAAGCTAAACAAATAAATATAAATATTGTTACTCCTAAAACTCTAAGAAGTAAGTTTCGAAGCAATCCTAGCTGCTCTAACATAGAGCTTTTTTCACTCATCTTTTTCTTTTTCCTTTTTTTCGAAACCCTCGGAATAAAATTCCTGCTTAAAACGATTAATGCTGTTGCGGCTTTTTACAAAAAGCTCTTCCAAAGTCGTAATAAATTGAGGGAGTCTCGCGGGCCCTAAGACCAATAAAGAAATTACACAAATTATGAGAAGTTCAAAAAACCCAATGCCAAACATTTAAACCTTAAATTAGGAATTATCCTCTTCTTTCTTTGCTGTTTCTGACATAACTTCAGCAGCGTCTTCAACTGCGGAAGGAGACGAAGAACTTTCTGACTCCTCGTTGACAGCTCTTTTGAATCCTTTAAAGGCAGAACCTAAGTCACCACCCATATTTCTGAGTCTCTTAGTTCCAAAAATTAAAATGATAATCGCTAAGACTATCAATAATTGCCAAATACTTATTCCACCAAATCCCATTACGACCTCCTCGACTTTTCTTCTATGCCCGAAACTCCTTCTCTCTGTTCTAATTCTTTTAAAATTTCCAAGGGATTAATCTCATTAAAAGCTAATAATACCATGGTGTGGAACCAAAGATCGGCTGCTTCATGAATGATTTCCTGATTTTTAATGGTATCTGCTGAGCCTGCTTCGATTAATTCGTCAGCCTCTTCTTTAATTTTTTCTAAAATTTTAACGCTGCCTGCTTTGTATAGTTGGGCTGTATAAGAGTTATCTCCAGTATCGTCTTTTCTCTCAAGCAAGAGATTACTTAGCCTCACAAGAATAGTTTCTTTTTCTTTCATAAAAAAATTATAGTAGAAATTATAGCGATAACTACTGCAGTTGATGAAATAAGCATAAATTTCGAATTCTGTTTTTGCGAAGAGATATCTTTTCTAAGATTTTTAATTTCATTATTAAATTCGTTTAGATTTGCAAGATTATTAAATATTGTCTCTAGTTTTTCGGGAAGTTCATAAGCTTTTTCAGCGAAATCACCGGTATTATTTTTTAGTTGTTCCAATAAATTCTTGGGGTTATAACGTTTCGAAACCCAATTTTGTATAAAAGGTTTTGCTGTAGTCCATAAATCCAAGTCGGGATAAATCTGTCGTCCTAAACCTTCAATATTGATCAGCGTTTTATGAAGTAATAAGAGCGATGCCGGCAAGGAAAGTTCATAAGATCTCGTTTCTTCAAACAAGAAAAGTAACATTTCACCAAAATTAATTTCACTAAATGGTCTTTCAAAAATTGGATCAATCGCGGTTCGAATAGTTACCTCTAATTCAATGGGTTTTGTCGAGCTCGAAACCCAGCCTGCATTAATCATAGTTTTCGCAACACCTGCATAATTTCTGCTGAACATATCTGCCAACATTTTTCCTATTAAAAGTTGTTCTTTTTCAGACAAACTTCCACAGATGGCATAATCAACAGCAATGTAAGTAGGATCTTTTGGATTCTCAGCATTTACAAAAATATTTCCGGGATGCATATCCGCATGAAAAAAATTATCATCAAAAAGTTGCTTAAAGAAAATACTTACACCTCTTTCGGATAATTTCTTTAAGTCTACTTCTTTCTCTTCTAAGGTTTTTATATCTGTAACTGGGATTCCTTTAATTTTTTCTAGGGTCAATGTTTTGCTAGCTGAATATTCAAGATAAACCTTTGGGATATAAAGCAAATTAGAATCTTCAAAAAATTTTGCAGTTTGAATTGTGTTGCCAGCTTCTTTTTTTAAATCAACTTCTGACTTAATTACGTACTCGTATTCTCGAATCATTTCTAAAAGTTGCAGTCTTCTAGCATCGGCATCAAAAGTATTAGCTACTTTTCCAAGCATTTTTAAGATAGAAATATCATCCTTAATTTTTTTTTCTAAGTTAGGCCTCACAACTTTAACAACAACTTCTTCACCGCTCTTTAAAGTTGCTTCGTGAACTTGTGCAATAGAGGCGGCTGCCAAAGGCAAAGAATTAAAATCCGCAAATAATTCATTTATTGGACGACCCAAATCTTTTTCAATTATCTCCATAGCCTCTTTCGAAGAGAAAGGCTTCAGATTATTTTGAAATCTTTGCAGTTCTTGAATTATTTCTTCATCCAGAAAATCTGGTCTGGTTGAAAGTAGTTGCCCAAACTTTACGAAAATTGGCCCCGCAGTTTCTAAAGCCTCAGCTAATCTAACTCCAATTTTCTTATTAGTTGGTATTAAATTAAAAGGCGATAGAAAAAAAATTACTTTTAGCCAAAAGGGTAAAACTTCTTTTGGAAATATTTCATTCAATTTAAATTTTAAAAAAATAAAAACTATTCTGATCAGTTTGATGAAAGGCATTTAAGATTTATCTCCGTAATGAAGGGCTACGATACCGCCAGTCATATTTTGATATGCTGTGTTAACAAATCCAGCATCTTCCATCAGCTTTAAAAACTCTTTTTGATTAGGGTGCATTCGAATAGATTCCGCAAGATATTCATAACTGTCAGAGTCGCCTGCAATCCACTGTCCTAAGTGAGGTAAAACATTAAATGAATAAAGATCATATAAATCTGACACTAGTCTAGATTCAGGTTTAGAAAACTCTAAAACCAATAATCTTCCATTCGGTTTTAAACATCTATTAAATTCTTTTAAAGCCTTGTCTTTATTAGTAACATTTCTGATACCAAAAGCAATTGAAATACAATCAAAAGAGTTATCAGGGAAAGGCAAATCTTCAGCATCAGCAACTAGAGTTTTAACATTTAATAAGCCGGAATCTAAAACTCGATCACGACCGATTTCTAGCATTTTCTCATTTATATCAGAGAGAAAAACTTTCCCTCTTTCTCCAACAATTTCAGAAAATAAAATTGCCAAATCTCCCGTGCCACCAGCGACATCTAGAACGGCATCATTTTCTTTGAGATTGCTCATTTGAACAGTAGCTTTTTTCCAAAGCCTATGAATACCGACAGACATTAGGTCGTTCATCAAATCATATTTATTTGCTACAGAATCAAAAACTCCTTTCACCAAATCAGGTTTTTCATTAGGATTAACCTTTTTATAACCAAAATCGGCTTCTTTTTCAGTTTTGTCGTTCATAATATTTAATTAGATAGTAGTATTGTAAAGTAATCACATGGAAAAAAAATTAATCTGGCTAGATTTAGAAATGACAGGCTTAGATCCAAATGCTGAAAGAATCATTGAAATCTATACTTGTGTTACCAATGAGGACCTCACAGAGATAACTGAGGGACCAGGAATGGTTATTTCTCAATCAAGAGAGCTCATTAATGGAATGGATGAGTGGAATCAAGAACACCACTCAGCCTCAGGATTAATAGATGAAGTTTTAGAAAGTAAAATTTCGGAAAAAGAGGCGGAACAAAAAACTCTTGAGTTTATCAAACAGCATGTGGGCAAAAATGAATCACCACTTTGCGGAAATACCGTTTGGCACGATAGAAAGTTTTTAAGTTTATACATGCCTGAGTTAGAAGACTACTTTCACTATCGCTGTATCGACGTAAGTTCCGTTAAAGAATTAACAAAAAGATGGAGACCAGATATTAATATTAAACATGCTCAAAAAAATGCTGCTCACAGGGCAGAAGCCGATGTTTATGAATCAATAAACGAACTAAGGTTCTACAGGGATACTATCTTTGCTCAATCTAGCTAATATCTGGATATTCTTTATAATCCTGCTCTCGAATTTTAAAAAATGAAAAAAGTTTTTATTAAGACACATGGTTGTCAAATGAACGAATACGATTCAGAAAAAATGCTGGATATGCTTTCGTTGGAAGAAAAGTTTATTCAAACTACCAATCAAGAAGAAGCAGATTTACTAGTTCTAAATACTTGCTCGATTAGAGAAAAAGCGCAAGAAAGAGTTTTTCATCAAGTAGGAAGATGGAAAAAACTAAAAGATAAAAATCCAAAATTAAAAATTGCAATTGGAGGCTGTGTAGCTAGCCAAGAAGGTCAAAAAATCTCCAAAAGAGCTCCGGCCGTAGATATAGTTTTTGGTCCACAAACTTTGCATAGATTACCTAATATGTATAGGAATTCAGTAATAGAGGAAAAAAATCAAATAGATATATCTTTCCCGAAAATAGAAAAATTTGACCATATTCCTGATACTAAGACGGATGAGCCAACAGCCTTTGTTTCCATTGCTGAGGGCTGTAATAAATATTGTTCTTTTTGCGTAGTTCCCCACACAAGAGGTCACGAAGTTAGTAGACCAGTCCAAGATATTATCGATGAGATTAAAAAGTTAGCCGATCAAGGAGTAAGGGAGATCAATTTATTGGGTCAAAATGTAAATAATTATAAGGGTTTAGAAAATGGAGAAAAAAAATCTCTAGCTTTCCTGATAGAAAAAACTGCAAAAATAGATGGCATAGACCGCATAAGATACACCACAAGCCATCCTTTTGAGTTTCGCGACGACTTAGTTGACTTATATGCAGGTTTGCCAGAACTAGTAAGTCATGTGCATCTTCCAATTCAAAGCGGCTCCGACCGAATTCTAAAGTTGATGAGACGTAGATACACGGTAGAGAAGTACTTAGATTTAGTTTCGCGAATAAGAAAAAACAGACCTAATATAAGTTTATCTTCTGATTTCATTGTGGGATTTCCCAATGAGTCAGAACAAGATTTTCAGGATACCTTGTCGGTTATAGATGAAATTAAGTATGACGAGTCGTTTAGCTTTATTTATAGTCCAAGACCAAACACTCCTGCTGCTGAGATGGAAGATAATGTTAGCCCGCAGGAAAAAAAGGAGCGACTAACAGTCTTGCAAGAAAAACTTAATCACCATGCATTTAATATTGGAAGAAAAATGGTTGGAACTGTCGAAAGGTGTTTAGTAACAGGAGTTTCCAAAAAAAACCCGGGAGAAATGCAGGCTCGTACTGAAAATAACAGAGTAGTTAATTTCCCTTCAAGTGCTAAATTAATAGGTGAGTTTGTGGATATTGAGATCGTAGATCAATTAACTAATTGTTTAAGAGGTAAAATTAAATCTGAAAGTAATTTATGCCAAAATTAAAATTTAAACTTCCTGCTATAGAATCTGAAAACCTTTCTCTCCTCTGCGGACCCGTAAATACAAATCTGAATCAAATAGAACAATCTCTAGAAGTGAAAATAAAAAGTAGAGGGAATAGTTTCTCTATTTCTGGCGATAAAAATAATGTTATGAAAAGTAAGTTAATAATTGAAGATTTAGCTTCATTGGCTAAATCTAGAGACTCTGTCAGCGCTGACGAAGTACACTTTTCTATAAGAAGGGCTTTAAATGGAGCAACCAAGGATAGTAATGGACAAATTTTTGAATTAAAAAAAGAAAAAGATCTTACAATACAAACACCTAGGCTTTTCGTTTCACCAAGAAATAAATCTCAAGCTGAATTCCTCTCTTCAATAAATGAAAAGGACATTGCATTTGGAATAGGACCTGCAGGAACAGGAAAAACCTACCTAGCTGTTGCTGCAGCTGTAAATCAATTTATGGAAGATAAAGTGAATAAAATTATTTTGACTAGACCAGCGGTCGAGGCTGGCGAGCATTTAGGTTTTTTGCCAGGAGATCTTTCAGAAAAAATAGATCCTTATCTCAGACCTTTATACGATGCCTTGTACGAAATGATGGGAATTGAGAAAGTTACTCGTTTAGTTGAAAACGGAAAAATTGAAGTAGCACCTTTAGCTTATATGAGAGGAAGAACTTTAAATGATGCATTTTTGATTTTAGATGAGGCGCAAAATTGTACTCCCGCACAAATGAAAATGTTTCTTACCAGAATAGGGTTTGGTTCCACTGCGGTAGTTACTGGAGATGTTACTCAAACAGACTTACCAAAAGGCTCAGTATCGGGTCTTTCCGATGCAATTAAAGTTTTGGAAAAAGAAAAGGGAATTTCATTTTTTTATTTTCATCCAGAAGACGTTGTAAGACATGGTCTAGTTCAGAAAATCATTGAAGCATATGAAAAAAATTCTTGGTGATGAAAATTTTTCTAAATAATTTTAAAAAACTAAATTCCCCGATGTCAGAGAATCAAATTTCAAAAATATTAAATAGAGTTATTGAATCCGCAGGACTCAAAATTGAAGATTTTGAAAATAAAGAATTAAGCATATCTTGCGTCTCAGAAGAGGAAAGTAAAGTTTTAAATAAAAAATACAGAGGAAAAAACAAACCTACAAATGTTTTATCTTTTAGTGTGAATGAGCATTTAACAAAGAATCTCTTAATTGGAGACATAATTTTGTGCACAGAAATAATCAAAAAAGAGGCAAAAGAGTACTCAAAAAACTTTGAAAACAGACTAAAACATATGATAATCCACGGCTTCTTGCATCTTTTAAGCTTTAATCATGAAGAAGATCATGAAAGAATAAAAATGGAAGAACTTGAAAAAATAATTATGAATAAGATATCTGCGGGAGAACCTTACTAGTTAATGAGAGAAGAACCTCCAAGTACAGAGGCTCAACCTGAAATAAAGTTGGGCTTAATACAAAAAATCAAAAATTACTTTAGAGAGCTTTATATAAAGCTTTCCTTTAAGCCTCTGGATCAAGAAGAATTAACTTCTGTGTTAAGAGATGCAGAAGAAAATAACATAATAGATAAAGGCATCTTGGGAATGATTGAGGAAACAATTGAGTTTTCATCCATTCCAGTGAGAGATGTAATGGTGCCGAGATCGCAAATGGTATTGATAAATAACAATGATTCTTTAGATGTTTTATTAAAGAAAGTAGTTCAATCTTCTCATTCAAGATTCCCTGTTCTAGAAGAGGCTAAGGATAGTATTACTGGCATTCTACTTGCCAAAGATTTATTAAAATTTGCACCAGGTTTAATAAAAGAAGAATTCGATAGCCAAGAATTTGAATTGAGCAAAATTATAAGACCAGTTAAGCATATACCTGAAAGTAAAAAAATTAATATTCTTTTAGAAGAGTTTAAATCGAATAGAAGTCACATGGCTTTGGTTGTAGATGAATTTGGAGAGGTAAGTGGTTTGGTAACAATTGAGGATGTTTTAGAAGAGATTGTTGGAGAAATAGAGGATGAAACTGATCAAGCTGATGACCAAAAAATTATACAAATTTCAAATCGTGAATATAGTGTTTCGGGACTTACAGAAATAGAGGAGTTTAATGAGAAATTTGATACTTCTTTTGAGGATGATGATTTCGATACTATTGCCGGATATGTAATGAATAAATTTGGAAAATTTCCAGTCGTAAATGAATCTTTAAAAATTGAAAATATAAAATTTACTGTTTCCTCTGCTAATAAAAAACAAATTAATAAATTAAAAGTTAAGATTTAGGTTTCTTTAAGTATTACAAAATCAATTTCATTTCAAACCAACGCACCGCAGAGTATTTTTAGAATATAATATTTATATGAGCCAAAGAGCAATTTATCCAGGAACGTTTGATCCAATGACAAAAGGGCATGTAGATCTTATTGAGAGAGCATGCCAACTTTTTGATGAAATTGTTATTGCTATAGCTGCGAGTGAAGCAAAGAATCCACTTTTTACTTTAGATGAACGAATACAAATAGCCGAAAAAATTTTTGAAGGAAATGACAAAGTAAAGGTCATTGGATTTTCTGGGCTTTTAGTTAATTTGGCAAAGGATAACGATGCAAAAATTCTGATACGTGGATTGAGAGTAGTGGCAGATTTTGAGTATGAGTTTCAACTTGCCAATATGAATCGAGCAATGATGCCTGAATTAGAAAGTGTTTTCCTGACCCCTAAAGAACAATACAGTTATATCTCTTCTTCCTTAGTAAAAGAAATTTGCAAAATGGGTGGAGATGTCTCTAAGTTTGTCGATCCTATTTCTCTATCTGAATTAAAGAGAAAGTACGGCTAGTTCTGACAGTTTGTGCAGTAAACAGTCTGCCTATTAGATTGACGAATTTCTTTCAATATTTTTTTACACTTCAAGCAATTTTCTCCGCCTCTATCGTAAACTTTTAGTTCCTTTTTAAAATAACCTGGAGCTTCTTTTGCATTCGTGTAATCTTTTAAAGTTGTTCCGCCTGCCTCAATAGCTTCTTTTAAAGTAATTACAATTGAATGGCTCAATTCTTCATATTTACCTCTAGAAATTAAGCCTGATTTTTTTGTTGGCCTAATCCCTGCTAAATACAAAGCCTCGTTAGCGTATATATTTCCTACTCCGACAACAATTTTAGAATCCATGATGAAATTCTTAATGGGCAAAGTTTTTTTTCTAGATTTTGCGAAAAGATATTCTCCATTAAATTTATTACTTAATGGCTCAGGACCTAAATTTTTAATCAATACATGCTCATTAGGATCTTTTTTGGTTTTTAATAAAGCACCAAATTTTCTTACATCGGTATATCTTAGGGTCCATCCATCATTGAAATTTATATCCCAATGTTCATGTTTTACTGGAGATTTTAAATCTTTTGAAATTCTTAATTTTCCTGACATGCCTAAATGGATTAATACAGATCCCTTTTTATCAGCTAAATTTAGAATAATATATTTCCCTCTTCGATAAGCATTCTCAAAAGATTGATTTTTCAAGAAAGAGCCCATATCGGCGGGGATGGGCCATCTTAATTTTTTATCTCTGCAATCAAAAGATCTAATCCTTTTGTGGAGAATTCCTTTAGATATACCTTTTAATGTTGTCTCTACTTCAGGAAGTTCCGGCATTATTTAGTCATAAAATTGCTTAGGTCGTAAACGTCTCTGGGCGATAAAGAACCCGAAGCAATTTTTAAAGCAAATTCTGACAAAATAAAATCATACCTAGCTGAATTTAAATCTCTTTGTGCTGAAAAAAAACTCTTTTCAGCATTTAGTAAATCAACAATATTTCTAGTATCAGATTCGTAACCAAATCTTGTTGCCTTCAATGCCAGCTCTGAAGATTTCAATGCTTGCTTTCTAGCTTTTACATTAGCCAAGTTTGTTAATACAGAAGAAAATCTTGATTTAACATCTCTTATAGTAGAGCGTTCGGCTAAAGTTTCTTCTTGTTTCGCTTTTTCTAGCAAAGCATATGCTTCTCTTCTTTCTGAGCTAACTAATCCACCAGCCATTAGAGGCCATGAAAATTGTAAGCTATAGCGGGTATTTTCTATTTCACTTTCATCAAAACTAAAACCATTTGCATCAAAACCAGAAATATTTCTGTTAGTATTTCTCGTAATATTTCCGACTAAATCAACGTCGGGAAGATGATTTGATAGTTTGCTTTGGGCGTTTCTTTTTGCAGCCCGAGTAGACAATTGTGCTGCTTGCAAAAGAAAGTTATTACTAAGAGCAAGTCCGACCCATTCTTCTTGCGATTTCGGATTAGGAGGACCAACTGGATAATCTTCGTTTAAGTCAACAAGTCCAGGAGCTTCCCCAATAATTGCAATCAGTGCTTCTCTTGAAAACTCAAGTCGACCTTCACCAGCAATTGTCGATACTCTTGAAAGATCATAAAAGGCTTGAGCTTCTTGAAATTCTGTTACCGAAGATACTCCTTCTTCAAACAAGCGTTTTGATCTGTCGCGTTGTTTTTTTATTGCAGCTTCTTCGGATTTAGCTACTTCTAAGTCTTTTTTAGCCTCGAGAAGATTAAAATAAGTTTCAGTTACTCGTAAAATTGTTTCTTGTTGAGAGTGGCTAAATTGAGCTTTAGCAATTTTACTCATTGCTCTACCTTGGCCAAATTGAAACCATCGATCAAGCCTAAAAATGGGCTGAATTAGGTCTGCTGAATAAGAGTACGAATTAGTTCCTTTACTACCTTCTTGATCATAAGTTGCACTGGCACCTTTAATGACTTCTGACTCATTCCAATTAGTTGTCGCTCTAGTTGTGATAGTAGGTAAAAGACCAGCTATACCTTTAGCTTTTGCTTCTTTATTAGCCTTATAAGTCGCTTGGGCAATTTTGAGTTGAGGGTCTTCTTTTAAAGCAATTTCATAAACTTCTGCAAGAGTTAGCGAAGTTGAAAAAATATTAAAAGAGAAAACTAATAAAAGTGGTGAAAAAAACTTAAAAAATGTCAACTTTAATCCCCGTAAATGTTAAAAAACTAATAATATATCTATATTAATTTTTTAAAGGTAAAAATACTATATAAAATAGATTGTCTTAAAAAATTTTAAAAATATATGAAAAAAATCGATTCTAAGTCATTAGAAAATTCCCCAGAAGCTGGAGAAATACTTAAAACTGCAAGCAAGACTTT
>MDTB01154897.1_pt1 | contig 10708 bp, 6 predicted proteins | sample 811161 | NCBI WGS metagenome assembly MDTB01 (sample SAMN05326650, study PRJNA326480) | marine metagenome | isolation source: seawater | place: Mediterranean Sea | collected 2009 | reverse complement strand
TCACAGGCTTTCACAAGATTTTAAAGAAGCATGATCGTTGGTTGCCGAACCCGTGCAAGGCGTTCTACTTGACGCGTCTGCATGATCAGAGCTGGGTCCGGGGCGACTACAGCGACGTGATCGTGTCTATGAGCCGCGCATATTCAGCCTTACGCCAGGACGAAAAGGTCGAAGAGAAAGAAGCCGAAGCTCAGGATTTCGTGCGTTCTACCCGCAAATACTGGGTTGCCCTGGAGGACATCACTCGAGTCAAGAACATCGTATTGCAGCATTTACCAGTGTTTCTGCAGAAGGAGGACATGGCGGGGCAATCCGACAGTCAGCTGGTGAATTCCGTTTACTGTGACAATTACGCCATGGAGCTGTACCACGGGCGTCTAGACAAGACGCCTGGAGCCATCGCCTTGCGGTTTCGGTGGTATGGCACTGGGTTGCCGAAGAAGGTCTTCGTAGAGAGGAAGACCCACCGGGAGTCGTGGTGTGGCGACATATCAGTGAAAGAGCGCTTTATGGTAGATGAGGACCAGGTGATTCCGTTGCTAGAGGGCAAGTACGATATCCAAGCGGAGCTTACGAAGATGAAAGCGAGGGGGGTGAGCAACGACCAAATCTCGGACTGGAGGCAGCTTGCAACGGAGATCTGCTCCGCTGTAACCAACAAACAGCTTAGGCCAGTCATGAGGACACAGTACATGCGCACCGCATTTCAAATTCCCTACGACGCCACGGTCCGTATCAGCCTCGACAGTAACCTCACTATGATCGTTGATCGCACGAAGGCGACCGCCGACGGTCTCGCCTGGTACAGAGATCCTAATGAGCCAGTTCCGTTGAACGAAATCACACGGTTCCCCCACGCGGTACTGGAGGTGAAGCTCCAGCTGGAGGGGGAAGACCAGACTCCAGAGTGGGTGACGGAACTGATCAACAGCGGCATGGTAATGGAGGCGCACAAGTTTTCGAAGTTCATCCACGGATGTGCCGTGTTGTTGCCTGAAGAGGTGCGAGCTGCACCCTATTGGCTGGACGACGATTCATTGCGACAATCGATCGTGAATAGCGAAGCTGGAAATATTTTGTTGCCACCGAGCGGCTTCAACGCCAACGCCCTCTATGCGCAATTGCTTCCCCACGATGCCGACCCCTCGAGGCTTGAGAAAGCTGACGATACCCCTGCTAGACCGTACCGTCCCGCGCCTCCAGACGGCGGTCCAAGCAATGGACGTGTCGGTGAAGCCGGCGATATGTGGCGTCGTCGGAGCAACCAATATTATGGAGCACTGCTGGAGGACGGAGAGTGCCCCACTATGACGAATTGCCAATGGGCTAGCGAGGGCGCTATGACGCACACGACACGCCAGAAGGTTGAACCCAAGCTGTTCTTCGCTAACGAAAGAACTTTCATCAAGTGGCTGCATATGGCTGTGGTTCTGAGCAGCATTTCTTCAGCCGTGCTAGCCTTCACCAACAAAAAGAGCGGCTCAGCTCAGTATTACGCCCTCTCTCTCCTGCCCGTGTCTCTAATTTTTATCGGGTACGCCCTGCGCACCTTCATGGTCAGAGGGGCGAAAATCAGAGGGCGTCTCGACGTGCGATGGGACGACCCGGTAGGCCCGGTCCTACTTACGAGCTTACTTATTGCTGCCCTTAGCGTGCAATTCATGCTCCAGGTGGCGAAAATGTTTTCGCGATAAGAAGCACCCAAGAGGCAAGAGGGGAGAGATCTGTAGGAGGCGCCTGCATGCTTCTCATACGTGCAATGTGGTGGCAGCACCCTTATACTCGTGATGAAAGATGATCAATTTGGACAAAGTTTGCAAATAGTCGACAAATGAAAAAAAACTCATTCCGGGTTCACTTCTCCCCCTCCTCATAGTGCTAGGAGCTGGGCGGTCAATTCGCGGTTTTTCCGAATCTGACGTCGCACCATGGTCGCCTTGTGACAGTCACTCTTCTTTGAGTTCCACACCATCTCGGGGTCGGCAGGATTATTGCGACTAGCGGAATGTCCGGACTGAAGGGACCCCACATGCTCCGAGTCCGGAATAGAATCAACCTCCGTCGTTTCTGAGTCTTGATGAGAGGCATTGTCCACCTCTATCTCCCCCTTGCCGTGCTTGGGACTGCTGGGCACGCCCAAGGAAGCCTGGAAGCTCTTAGCGAGCTCCTTGGCCTTCCCGGCATTGTTCTTCTCCACAACTGCGATGCCCTTCTTCACCGCCACATCTACCTCCTGGACCACCTTGTGCTTGATGCTCTCTGCGATACCCTTCGCGTCGTCCAGATGCTGCTTCATTACCCGGTATTCCTTAGTCAGCTTCTCTGTCCTGTCTAACTGAGTGTTCAATACCTCAATATCGGTCTCAAGATTTTCCTTGTCTACCTTCATGCGCTCGATTCTCACCAACAGGTCACTCACCTGCATGGCTAATACGCGTGAACTTCCCTCTTGTGATATTGCAGAGCTCTCAGTTACATCTCTATGCACTTTGGCATGGACTAGATCGTCATAGGAGGTCTTCTGCAATTCCACCAATTCGCGACAGTCATCCTGACGCTTGCCAGCCTCCTTGCGCAAGCGAATGTTCTCCTCTCGAGCCCACTCTGCTTCCTTATTCATCTTGTCGTTGGCACGATCTCTATACTCATGATCCACCTCCTTGATTGTTTGTCGAAATATTTGCTCCATGCTCGCACGCATATCGAAACACTGCTGCTTCCTCGTTTCCCATTCTTCTTTGTGCTCTCGCTTCATTTGGAAGTGCTGGTTGGCCAGAACCTTTAATCTTCTATGGAGTCTATCGTTCTCCATTTCCATTGTATCATGGTCTGCCATATCGAAAACGAGCGAGTCGCGCAATTCATTGAGCTCTTTCAGTCGCCTCACGCGCTCCTCCAGCGCACTCTCCGTTCTTGTGGTAAAGCTTCCCTTCTTCCACTCATAGGTCTCCTGCTCAGAAACAACTGTCTCTTCTAGTTTTGTGAGCTGCCCAATCTTGGAGGTCACATCCGACCGCAGCCTCGCATTGATCTTCTTCTCCTCCTTGAGGGTCGCCTCCACTTCACTAAGCTTGCCATAAAGGTTGTTAATCTCCTGCTTCTTCGCATCAAGCTCCTTGCGCGATAACAGTGGCATATTTTATTACTTGCAAAGTATCACAGGGACCCACAGCGACCACAATCGCTGAGTACAAAGGAAACGTTCGGCCACTTCGGAGCCGGTAATACTCAGACTGGTTCATTATCGGCGAGGTCTGTCTTTGTGCAACAGCAGAGATGATTGTTGAGTCGACAGGTAAGACTTCGTTGCCTGGTAAGACAGGAGGTGCGTACGGCGTCCGAACTTTGCGCCAATTGAGGCGCAACAACCAAGAGCCCTCGGAGAGATTGCGGAGGAAGATTGACACTACATACAGCTATTTCTTGGAAGAGGTCGACCCCGTGATTGGAGATGTGATCACTCATCTGCTTTGTGAGCAGCCGGTAGATGTACCTGGTGCCACTTTATCGTATCTAACGAAGAAGCAGGAAGAGGCCCGTAAGGCAGCAGAAGCAGCGCAAGCAATTGAAAATGATGATGTAGACGTTCAACATAGAGAAGCTACAAAGGAAGTGGCTATCGAAGAAGTTGCAGCACCCGTTAAAGTGAACAAGCGCCCCAAAAAGGAGGCAAAGTTATACCTAGCTTTGTCTATAGGACCGATAATCACCAAGTTGGTGAATCGAATTGCGGTGACAAGGCCGAAGAAAGTCATGGAATTTATGTGCGAGGAGCTCGAAACTATGATTTACGGTGGTGATGAGGAAGAGAGGAAGGAAGTGGAAACTGACGAGCGCTTTGCCATGTACAAGGGGATGGACGGCCCGCGGGAGGAGACGGAAGGCGTTGTTGAGGTCCAAGTGGAAAATCCGCCGGCGCAGTCTCTGGAGCTGGAAGAAAGCGTACCAGAGGTGAGTACTGGCGAGCCACAGGCAGCTGTAGTGGCTACAGAAGAGCCCACTACCACTGTGGAGGTGACTGTGGAGGTGAAACCTCAGTCGATTCAATTCGCTGTGCTGGGCATGGATGGGGCGGGGAAGTCTGCTATTGTGAACATGTTGCAGGGACAGAGCCATGTGGCACCTAAGCCTACCATTGGATTCCGCCCGGTTTCTCTGATGTTGGACGAAAACACAACAATTCGCTTCTACGACGTTGGAGGCGGGAAGCGCGTAAGAGGCATTTGGGAGCAGTACTACCACGACGTCCATGCAGTGATTTATGTGGTGGATCTAACAGAGAAAGACGAGATGCGTCTGGAGGAGTGCAAGAAGCTATTCCAGGCGAGTATTTCTCATTCATTTATTGCGGACAAGCCTTTGCTGGTGCTCGGCAACAAGGCCGACAAAGAGGGCGCCATGTCCGTGACTGATCTCGAGGCCATGCTGGACTTGGCGGAGATCAAAGCAAGCAATAATAATGTGCAAGTAGCCCTTTCTTCCGCACCTGTACAGTCCTCTGATAGTGTCGCGGAGGCTGACCCTCGCGTGGAAGCCAAGCTAGAGGATCTCATCAAGGTCGTGCAGGAAGACTTCATTGCTCTGAATGACCGCGTAATTGTAGACACGGAGGCCAAGGGCAAGGAGGATCAAAAGAAAAGATTGGCTCGAGAGCGAAAGGTCTTGAAGAACAAGATGATTCTCGCGTTTGCCGACTCAGTGAAGGAAGAGTTCAAGCCCGATGAGACGGACTTGAAGAAGAGCAATTCGGAGGACAGCTTTACCCAAGAGGAGGGTCTATCCTTTTTAGGCGCAGAGCTAGGTGAGGAAGTGAGTGCGCTTCCCTCCACGGCACTAGAGATTGCCTCCATGGTGGGCTACCAGCGCCTGGCCCTGCAAATTGTAGGGTCCCTGAAAGTCCCCATCAGCAAGAAGAAGGATCCCATGGAATGGACGGAGATCCACTCCCTGATAGTCGAGATCCGGGAGGAGCTAGGCTTGGCGTAGGGGCAAAGAGAGATAGATGTAGATAGTACATTACAAAAGCTGCATTTGCACACACTGTAACAATCATGCTGCATGACTAGAAGAAGGAGAAGGAGAAGGAGAAGGACGCAACGCTCTCATCTTCCTCTTTGTCTTTGTCTTTGTCTTTGTCTTTGTCTTTGTCTTTGTTGCCCCCTTTCTTACGGCGCTTGATTACACCCGAAGCAGCTTGATAGCGCTGCTCCTGCTGCTTTTCTCGTAGATGCATAGTGTCTCCTCTCTCACCACCTCCCTCACGATCTCGTAAGGCGCGTTCGAGGACTCGTGGGTCCACTTGATCTTGCAACTTGCCTACAAATACCTCGTAGAGCTCTTCAGGTTGTACGGCCTGTTGAGGGCGGTCGCGAACTCCCGAGATTTGGTCAGGTCTTTCCCTTAAAAATCGCAAACAGTCCTTTAAATTACTTGTGGAGACGTAATTGTGCGTGAGAGCGATGCAATCGTCAAGATTCACTACCATATGCCAATAGCCATGCGGGACGAAGATGACGTCCCCAGCATCTACAATCACCTCCAGAGGTCTCAAGCTTCTATCTTTCGCTTTGCGCATCTCTAGATGTTGCGTCCAGAATGATAGAAGCCATTCTCCGGTACATATCGGCACAGTCACATCCGCGCCGTCGTCAGAGGACACTACGCCAGGCGGGTTGGCCTGGGGGGGGTAAAAAATCCACTTCTTTCGCCCTTGAACACTCACATTCCACGCGTTGGTCTGGTTCGGGTCGATATGAAAGATCGATCCCGATCGCTTCGGCCCACAGATGAGCCAGCGGAAGTCTGGTCTGGACTCCTGACCCAACACACTAAAGAGATCAGTCCGCTTCGCACCGACAGTAGTAGCAGTAGTAGCAGCAGTAGCAGTAGTAGCAGTATCGCGAAAGTAAATAGGAACGTTATAGTCATTCTCTAGAGTGGGTAATTTCAAGGCAAAGTCTCGCTCAAACAAGTAGAGGGGTGCCTCTTCGCATGCCTGCCGCGCGTACTTGAAATAGCCTGCCAAGGTGAAATTAGCCGCCATAGGCGCTGTGGCACTTGTAGCGCGGAACAAAAGTTCCTTCTTCCCATCATTATTACTCTCACCACAGCTCACGGATGCGAGGTAGTCGCTGTCCCACCTCTTTAAGGCGTGCCAGTCGTTCACCGCGTTCTTGATGACCACAGGGATGTTCTTCGCCTCGTACTGCTCGACAAACTTCTCCGAATCCAAGAAGCTGGAGTCGACCTTATCAATATCACAAAAAGTGAAAAACCCTGGACATGCTGTAGACAGATCCGAGCTAAAGCAGCTCCATGTGCGATACAGCATGTTACTGAAGATGCCTCTCACACAGATTGGCATATGCAAGGTGCGTTCTTCCCCCACTGCATTGTCCTCACAGCTACGCCCTCTAGCTCGCATATATGTCTCTTTCCAACTCCGCACGTAATTTATGGGCCTTCCAGGCCAAGCTCGCAGTGTCAAATCTCTCCACAGATCACTATGATGGGCAAATACATACATGGCCCGACTTGTGAGGCTTACACCCGCCAAGTCTACGCTGGGTAGAAACGACAATATCTCCTCTAATGCCTCGTCCTTCATGGACCGTAAACCACCAAGACCATAAGCTCGCACCAGCAGCTCCTGTTGATCGCAGAAGAAGCTATTACCCTCTGGCAGCACGCCGTAAGGGTGCCCCTTGGGCATTATGAAGTCCATGAGGGCAGCAGGAAGTAAAATTACACTTGTTTATTTCTTTTAATAATTTTAAAAGTGCAATTTGCTCATCTGGAAGCGGTGACTTGCATGCTGATTTTGGGTGAAAGGAGAATGCAATCTTGCAATCATACTGTGAAAAGAGGGGTATGCAGTCACTTTCAATCGCGTTGACCCTAGCATTGCTAGGCTACCGCGCCACACTCTGCCTATGTAACGAAAGTAACGAGAAATTCTTACGGGAGAACGCGAAGAGGAGTGGTGTGATCGAGCTGCCCTCAGGTCTCCAGTACAAGGCCGTAAAGAGCGTGAAATCAGGCATGAGCCCAAACAGAACTTCCAATTGTCACGTGCATTATAGAGGCACGACGCTAGAGAAAGTGGAGTTTGACAACAGTCGTAAGAGAGGATCGAGGCCGACTCAATTCAGACCGTCTGATGTTATAGCGGGGTGGCGAGAGGCCTTGATGCTTATGAAAGAAGGAGAAGTTTGGGAACTAACCATCCCCCCAAAGCTAGCGTATGGAAAGCGGGGGGCTGGGAAGCAAATAAAGCCTGATGCTGTGCTGCAATTCAAGATCGAGCTTATCAAGGTGGATATGGATGACTCGTCATGGTTTAAGATACCACCATGGGTCACCAACATACCTACCTTTGCGTGGCTTTTGGTAGCCTATTTTCTTTACGTTACAGCTACCGGTGCAGGATGGAATTCACCTGCGCGCAAATTGAACAAGGTGGCGTTGGAGGACGTAAAAGGCAGCCTGGGGAACGAGAAGGTGTTCATGGATATTTGCGTGTCTGGCATGACAGAGGGTTTGGTGTTGAGAGAGCGTATAGAAATAGAACTTTTTTCATCCTTGGTACCAAAAACCAGCGCGAACTTCTTGCATTTATGCACGGGTGACCGTGGATTGGGGAAGTGCGGCAAGCGACTGCATTACAAGGACAGTTTCTTTCACAGAGTCATTCCTGGTTTCATGGCTCAGGGCGGGGACTTCGAGAGGGGCAACGGGACAGGTGGAGAAAGTGTCTACGGGGGCAAATTCGACGACGAGTTTGAATTGGGTTATGTGCCACACAGTGAGCCGTATCTGCTGTCGATGGCGAACAAGGGGTCCAATACTAATAGCAGTCAGTTCTTCATCACCTTCACAGCTACTCCTCATTTAGATGGCAAGCACGTGGTATTTGGCAGAGTGCTAGAGTCCAGTAAGGGGGCTATGCGCTTGCTGGAGAAGTACGGCTCCCCCTCCGGAAAACCCAAGGCCGTCCTGCAGGTTACCGACTGCGGGGAGCTAAAGGACAAGGCCGAATAGATGGTATGAAACAAACGAGTATGAAATAGATACATACATGCGTAGATAGTAAGACAGAAAGAGTGAGCTTGACAACCATAACACGCAATACAGTGGACACAATATCAGAGAAGAGCCTCTACTTCTCCTCCCTCTCCTTCTCTTTCCTCGTTGACGAGGACCCCTCCTTACTTTCTTCCTTCTCGTGGATACCCAGCAGCTTCTTAATGGCCTTGCTTTTGGCGGTAGAGCCAGAATCGATGAAGTCTGATGCAGCCTCTCCCAGTAGGTTGCTCGCGTGGGCTTTGGCTCCTCGACTTATGAGAGACCTGACGCACTCGACATGGCCGCCCATGCACGCTATCATCAGGGCAGTCCACCCACTGATGCTATCTTTCGCATTGATGAAGGCGTAAGAATCGCCTGATTCAACGAAATCTGCGAGGTAATCAACGATCTCAGAAGACCCACCCTTTGCAGCCCAATGAAGGCTCGTCCAGCCATGACGGTCCCTCGCCTTGACATTTGCGCCCTTGGAAACCACACTCTTCACTGATGTTAAGTTACCCTTATTACACGCTTGCCGCAAACTGCTGTTTAACTCAAAGTCTAAGTCTTCGTCTCCAAACAATTCAATCTCCTCGTCCTCCGCCTCTTCCTTGCCCTCTTCCAAGCTCTCATCAAGCACCTTTTCCGCCTTTCCTAGCAGTGTAGCCACTCCCTTCATCTCAGCTGCTCCTCTTTCCAGTGCAGCAGCCGTGGCTTCACGCTCCTCCTTATCTACAGCGACCGCAGCGCTTCTCAGCAAGCTGAGGCCTTTCGAGGGCTTCTCAGATGCAGGCTGTGAAGTCTCGACCTCGAAATCGTCACCATATTCGTCCCCCATATCCTTGAGACCCACTGGACAATTATATTGGCGACTAACGACGACTTGGCCCCAAATAACGCTACTATGCTTTCGAAAAATTGGGCACTGCTGTGAGAGCTTTGAGAGCTCCCCCTCTCTACCACCATCGGGTTTGAATCGATATAGCTAAGAAGGATTAGAAGTATACATGAGATAGAGGGTAATATACCCCGGAGAGCTTCCATAGTTCACTCTTAAACAGTCTCAACAATTCGACACTTCGTGCAATAGTTACATATGTATTTGTTCCACACAGTCTTCGCAACGCTAATGCACTAGCCCTTGTGTGCTTTTATATTGAAGGTGATGGCTGGTAGCCGCGAAAAGTCTGCATTGACGATAACGGGCATGCCCAAGTTGGCAAGAGCCCCACGCAGGATGCCGCAAGGGAAATGCAGCAACGTCGTTGCTGCGTCCCTTGTCTTCTGGTCGTCAGATGCATGCTTCTCAAGCCAGCGAAAGGAGTTGTCGAAGAGGACAAAGACGCCCTTGTGATTGGTCTGGAGCTTGTCTATCTTTTTCTTGAAAATTTCATCCCAAAAGTCCTTGCAGATGAACTTGATGAGGTCCAGCTCTGTGAATCCCAAGAATTTCTGGTCCATAGACATACGCTCCATGAATCTGTATCCAATTTCGTAACCCATCATCTCTATGCGCTGTGTTCGTGCCATTTCCACCTCCTGAGTCTCTTTGCCGCTTTCACCTTCCTTTGCTGGTGCCTCGTAGAAGACTACCTCTCGTATCAACATAGTGAATGCTGTTTCACTAATACTCCTCGTTTCCATGACTGCCGTGGCACTCGCGTAGAGAACGTAGGCCAAAAGCTTCTCAATGGCGAGAGCAACACTTTGAGGCTCATTCTCTCCATCTGGAACATAAGGTCCTACAGCACTGGCCACATTATACAACTCAAACAGTAAATTTTCTTGTTCTTGACGAAAGTCAGCATTATCTGCGATATTTTGGGTGAATTCGATTATTTCGATAGGAGACAATGGAGGAGGCGTTTGCAGGCTCAAACTCACTGAAGGTGCTTATAATTGCGGACGTAGACATCATCTCCTCGGGATTACTAGCCGAGAAATATGTGAAGGAAGCGCCTACGTTCGACATGATTCTCTTGTGTGGGCCTTTCACCCATAGGGAGTGTAGCAGCCAGGAGGAGATAGCCCTGGTACACGGGGACATTTCAGCGATCGTTGCGCAATTGGAGAACATTGTGTGCCGTGTCTGTTATCTTGGTTCAGAGATGGATCCGACTGCGATTCTGACCGAGCAGCTACATTTGACGCCCAATTCCATCAATATCCACGCTCGGAGATTGCCTGTGTGTGATGGCTTGTTTCTCATGGGGTTTGCGGAGACTGCGGGAAACCTCAAGGAGACGGGCCTTCCCGAGGATGTAGATCGATCAGCCGAGAGCGACGAGGAGATGGACGGAGTGGGCGTGCAGTCCACCGCAAGCTCCATCGAAGTAATCGAGGAGATACTCGAGGAAGGCATCGCTTTGGCCGCGGATAACAAGGCTATGACAGGCATGTTCTGCTTTCACTACAAGTACACACATACTTTGAATCATGTCCTGTTTCATATGCCCAACATGACGAACAAGGCGGGAGTTAAGCTCATGGTGATGCCCCCCTCAGTGCAGCTGGAGAGCGAGAGCGCCCCCAACGCTCCTCGGCTGCCCGCCAGGCTGGGGCCCTTGACTATCGCTACTCCGGGCAGCTTACGCCAAGGCGGACATCATTGCTCTGTTTCCCTGTCACGAGGAAACGGGGG
>MDTB01131535.1_pt1 | contig 10708 bp, 12 predicted proteins | sample 811161 | NCBI WGS metagenome assembly MDTB01 (sample SAMN05326650, study PRJNA326480) | marine metagenome | isolation source: seawater | place: Mediterranean Sea | collected 2009 | reverse complement strand
CTTTATGGCTGAGTGGCAGAGTGGTCATGCAGCGGACTGCAAATCCGTCCACGCCGGTTCGATTCCGACCTCAGCCTCCAATTTATTCAATTTTTTTTGTGATTAAAAAACATACTAATTTCTCAATTCTCTGGTTAACCAGAAAACAAGAACATGTTTCTTACCTTTTTTTATTAGATTTGATTGATGAATGCTAAATGGATTAAGGAAATCAGTGTTTCCAATACAGTTTTCAAAAGATAACATCATTCCTAATTCAGCTTTGATAGATATGTTTAATTTTTTAAATTTAGTTTCTCCTCCAAGAAAATTTTCATTCAAATAAATGATATTTGTGAGGATTCGTTGATTTTTAATTTTACTTTCAACAGCTCTTATTTTATCTAAATCATATGCATCGTAATGCGGAGCGTATTCTTGACCTTCTTCATAGGTTATAAATTGAAATTTTTCGGAATCATAAATGTTCCAATTCAGAAGAGAACAGACTTTTTCTTTTAACAATGAAAGCTCTTTATTTTCATTTTCTATTGTCGAAGAAGAGCTTGTTCTAAATTTAGATTGCAAAGTCTTGATTCCATCAGTCACAAAGGAAGGTTTTCCTTTAGAAGAATATTCTTTTATGATTTCATTAGCTGTTTTTTTATTAATAATTTTGCTAAAGGTCATCACTTTAGGTGAAGCACAAATTTCTTGAGGCACAATAGATTGCATAATTAATAATTAATCTCTTTAATAACTTTATATGATTATTCTCAATAAGGTAAAGAAGATATATAAAACTAAAAAAATGTCTTTTAATATTTTTGAAGATTTAAATTTTCAAATTAATAGTGGAGAGTTTATAAAAATAATAGGACCCAATGGTTCTGGAAAAAGTACTTTTTTAAAATTAATAAAAGGAATACTCTTACCTGATCATGGAGAAGTTATATATGGCGATGGGATTAAGAATTCAGATATAGCGTTTGTTTCGCAAAATCAAAGATCCTTTTTTCTAAATTTAAGTGTAAAACAAAACCTTTCATTCTTTTCTTCTTTAAATCTAAACAAAAATTCAAATATTGAACTTAAAATTAAGGAATTATTAGAAACTTTTGGTTTATCAAAAAAAATTGATACTTACATGTCATCTTTAAGCTCAGGAGAATTAAAAAAAATTTCTATAATTAGGGCATTATTAATGGAGCCCAAATTACTTTTGCTAGATGAAGTTATGTCAAATCTAGAAGAAAAAAATAGACTATTTATGACTGACTTTATTCAAAATGAATTGAACGTAAAAAAAAATATTTCAATTATTTGGACTACTCATTATCCAAATGAAATTGAAGGTGTTCGTGAAAAAACTTATTTAATTAAAAATAAAGATTTCAAACAACTCTAAAATGTTAAAACTTTTAAATATTTTTAAAGCTGTCTTAAAAAACGACTTTCAAATTTTAATGAGATACAAGCTTAATTTGTTAGGAAATTTTTTTTCAATTATCTTTTATTTATTTATTTTATTCTTTTTTTCAGATACCTTCGAAGCCAAAGATAATATTGCTAATTTAGATAACCAAAATTCACTTTTTTTATTTTTTTTGACAGGACTATTAATGCTGGATTTAACAATAAGTTGCTCAGCTAAATTTCCATCGGTTATTAATTTTTACCAAACTTCAGGGATCATGGATGAATTGATTTCTGAACTTAAAGTATTTTTACCTACAATAATTTTTTCAATTGTTACCCCTTTTTTCATCTCTCTGACAAAGTTTGTAATTTATTTATTGCTAATAAATTTTTTTGTAAATGAAGCTATTAGCTTTTCATTAAGTTTGTTTCTTCTGATTCCCTTTGTAATTATTTACTTGCTGTCCATCATAGGAATTGGGTTAATAGCTTGTTCACTAACAATTTTATTCAAAAGGGGAAACCCTGTGATTCAGTTTAATAGTATTTTAACTTTATCTCTTACAGGAGCATTCATTCCAGTTTCACAATTAGGTTCGATGCTCGATTCACTTTCTTATTTACTTCCGGCAAAACATTATCTAGATATTTTTAGAGAAATTGTAGGTTTAAATAAATTAGATTTAAATCTATTATTTACGTCATCTTGTTGGCTTATTTTGTTGAGTCTGTGTTTTTATTTCCTTGGAATTTTTATCTTTAAATGGTCAATGAATTATGCAAAACTTACTGGTAATATATCGAATTATTAAATGAAATTTGATAAGACTGCAAAATTTAAAATTTACTCTTCTTGCATTTCAACATCCATTGATGAGAAATCTATAATTCTAAATGTTGAAAATGGCAAATATTACGAATTAAATCAAACTGCATCAACTATCTGGAATTGTCTAAAAAAAGATTATATTTTTGAAAATATTCAAAAAAAACTAACTGAAGAGTTCGATGTTGAAGAGGATGTTGCAGAAAAATCATTAAATAAGTTTCTAGTTTCTTGCCTAAATTATGAATTCTTAAAAAAAATATAGGTTCAAGTGATCCTTCGAAGAATGTTCATTAATCTTCAAATTTTTAATCATTGTTTGATTATTCTATATTTTTACAAATTTAAAAATTTTTCTGACTGCATAGAATTAATTAAATACAAAAGAAATAAGGTTAAAGTTAAATTAAATCCGATTTATGTTTCGAAAAAAATAAATCTTTTAAGCTATCTATTAAATCAAAAAAATTGTTTCTTTAGGTCAATGTGTTTATATACACTGTTAAACTTCGACGAAGAAACAGAATTTCATATAGGTATCAAGAAAGATGATAAAAAAAATTTTTTATCTCATTCTTGGATAGAGTATGCAGGAAAGCCAGTTAACGAAAATCAGTCAGTTAGAGATTATAAATCTATTTTTTCTTTAAAAAAATGAATGGAATTAGTGGTATTGCTTTCCTAGGCCCAAAAAAAACTAAATTCTTTCAAGAGAACCTTCTTATTAAAGAATTAAAAAAAAGAGGTTCTTATTTGGAAAAATATGAAGATTTTTATAACTATTCTTATTCAGCTTCTCATCAAGATCAAAAATATATTTTTTCTAATGACAACTTTTTTATAAATCTTTCGGGAAGAATTGATAATAGAGATGAACTCATTAAGGAATTAAGTCTTCATGAAAGTATTTCTGATTCAGAATTAATTATCATAGGATTTCAAAGAAAAGGTGAAGAGATTTTTAATGACTTACTTGGCGCATTCGCTTTCTTTATATTTGACAAAAGAAAAAACGAAATTATTGTTGTTAGAGACCACTTAGGCATTAAACCATTTTATTTTTCCTATAAAGATGGGCTTTTTATATATGGTTCAGAACCAAAATTTATATTCCAAATAAGCCAAGAAAAAAAAATTTTAAATAATGAAAAACTTTTAAATTATTTAATTAGAAGTAACGATAAATTTGAAGAAACTTTTTACGAAGGAATATATAGATTGGAAAGAGGAGAATTTTTAAGATCTAAAAAATCAAAACTTGAAAAGTTCCAATATCATGAATTTAAAACACCAAATTATTCAAAATATGAAAACGAAGAGGATGCTTTTTTAGATTTTCGTAACCTTTTTACAAAAATTATCGAGCAACAAACATCGAAAATAAAAAAAATTGGAACTACTTTAAGTGGCGGCTTGGATTCAACATCCGTAACTAGAATTTTAGCAGATCAAAATGAAAAAAAAGGGAGTGAAAAAAAAATCTTTTCATACAGTTATGAATTTACTGATTTAGACAAAGATGACATAAAAACTACCGACGAAACGAGTTACGTAAAAGATGCGATAGCATTAGGAGGGCTTAATTCGCGAATTACTAAAATTCCAAGAGGCGACTATGTAATGCAGCTTTTAGAAGATCAGAAGTATTTTTCTTCTCCGAACACACAAGGAAATAGATATCTAGAGTTACGTTTAATTGAAAATTGTAAAAAAGACGGGGTAAAAGTATTGCTAACTGGATTTGATGGAGACAGCACTGTTTCATATGGTATGGAATATATTCAAATTCTTCTCAGAAAATTTAAAATTATTGAAGCTTTAAAACTCAATAATTTGACAAGAAAAAATCTTAACCTTCAAAGTAATACTTTCAAGACATTACTTCATCATTTTATTTTAAGAAATTTGCCATCTAAAATTGATTTCTTGCTAAGAAGGGCAAGGGGCTTTGATAGTCTAGAAAAACAGTTTAAGTATTTAAAACAAAACGTTAAAAATGAAATTGACATTGTTGACATGCAACGCCGAAAAAGAGAATCAATGTACGACATTAAAGACGGCCATCGAAATTTATTAAACCGTAAAGGCTTCGTGCACTCATTTGAATCATTAGATATCGATTATTCGTACAATGGAATTGAGGAGAGACATCCTTTTTTTGATAAAAGGTTGATGGAGTTTTGTTTAAATATTCACCCAAGTTTAAAATTAAAAAATGGGTTTTCGAGATATATTTTAAGAGAATCATGCAAAGAGGTTTTGCCAATTTCTGTAAAAGAAAGAATGACTAAGTCAAATTTAAGTCCTTATTTTTATTATTCAGCAAAAAAGAATATGGATTATCTAATTGAAAACTTATTAAGTAGTTCTTGCAAATTAAAAGATTATTTAGACGAAAAAGCTCTCAAGAAAATTCAATCAGATCAATCTCAATTAATTCCTTTAGATATTGCATGGATAGTTAATTTTAATATTTATGATCAATGGATTAAACAAAATATAGTTAATTAAAAATTAATTATTTCTTAAAAAATTTTTTTTATTTGATATCATATACATTGAATTTTAATAATTACTTGAGGGAGGAATTTGTGAAAGAAAAAATAACTAAAAGTTCATGGGTTACTCCAGAAATTGAGGAGCTTGGAGAAGCAAAGGATTTGATAAAAAACATTACTCCTCTTAATGACGCAAAAAATGATCCTACGCCTGCTGATTTTCACGCGTTATCCGTAGTTTCCTGAAACATTCTTATAAAATTTACTCTGAACTAGTTCAAACGTGCTTTGAAGTTCCTTACTTAAAACCCTTAGCCTTAGATAAAAATCATTTAATCTTTTCTGAAACGGATAAGATTGAAAATTGTAAAAATGAAAGTTTTTACACTCTTAACAACGAACGTGGGTTCTTTTGCAAAAAAAATCAACTCAAAGTTCACGTACATAATAATATTAATTACGAAGTTTTAAATAACAAAATCAGTGATTTAGATTTATCCTTCAAGCTATTCACTCATCCAATGGGTCTTTATCTATTTCAAAAGGGAAATTACGTCCTTCATTCGAGTGCTATCAACATTAACGACAAAGCTTTTGTTTTCATGGGACCTTCAGGATCTGGAAAATCTAGCGTTATTGCAAGTTTGTTAAATTACGGAGAACTAATTACTGAAGACATTTCAAAAATAGAATTTAATGGAAACGATGCTTATGTTTATCCTAGTCTTCCGGTGATTAAGTTAGATAGTAAGATTTTTGGTCATCATAAATTCGAAGCACTGAAAGAGTTTAATTTGGCAGGAGACATAAGAAAAAGAAAAGGGTATGTAGTTAAAAATTTTGATCATAATAACTCTTCCTTACAGATTAAAGGATGTTTTATCTTAGACAATAAAAATTCTATAGAAATTGAAAGGGTATCTTCTGATGTTGCTTTTCGTAATTTATTATTAAATTCTTTTGGAGCCTCTCCAAAAAATAAATGCATCAAGTCTGAAAACATGCTCTTACAAAATATCTCTAATTTTATAAAAAGCGTTCCTATTTATAAGTTGTCTAAACAAGAAAATTTTTCCAATGAAATAATTTTAGATTTCATTTCAGCATGCTAGTTCCAAAAGAAATAGAGAAAGAATTTATTTACAGTTTGATTCTCGATGATCAGAAAAAATTTGAAGAAATTATTTTAAGAAATAAATTAGACTATGAAAGAATTATTTCAATAATAAGTCTTAATAGAATTGAATATTTTATCTTGAATAAACTTGATAACGTTTCGAATTTTAATGATTTACCAATAAATTTTTTAGATAAATTAAAAAGAAACTATTTTAAAAAATCTATCCCAACTTTAAAAACTATTGAAAAAATTTTTCTATTTTCAAAAAAGTTGCAGGAATCTAATTTAGAGCATGTTTTTTTGAAAGGAATATCTCTTCACGATCAAGATAAAATCTATATCAGGCCTATGAGAGACATAGACCTCTTAGTGAATCCAAAAGATATACCTCGGGTAGTCGACTTAGCTAAGTCTTTAAAATTTAAATCCATAAATGGAGATACTGATCTTTTAGAAGATTTTATTAATAACCCTTCATTTTATGACTTGCCATTGATGGCTGACGATAATGAAGTTTTTCTAGAAATTCATTTTCGCATCACCACAAATAGTGATCATTGCTTTTTAAAAGATAATATCTTTGAGTCAAAAAGACTAATTAAAATCCATGGTAATAATATTTATGTGCCTTGCCAAAACAGTCTTTTTGCTCATCTTGTCTACCATGCTTCTATTAAGGGTAATTTTAATGTAGGTCTTATTGCTTTGATCGATACACTTCAAATATTTAATGAAGTCGCTAAAAAAGAAGTTTTGAAAATTTCTGAATCTCTTGAAATGACTAAAATATCTGGATTATTTTTTGAATTAGCCGAGTTTTTTAAAAACAAAAACATAATTCTAAGTAAAGATGCAGAAAAATTAAAAGAGGTCTTAGTATTTCCATCGCTTAATTCAAAAATTACAGAAATTTTAATACAAAAAAGTTTTTCAAAAATGCTTTCTGCATTCAAAGATATACTTTTTGTTTCAAAAACTCATTTACAAAGAGAATTTGAAACTAATAAAAATTTACCAAAAAATTTTTATTTAATTAAAAGGTGGGCAAGACAAACAAATCAATATTTACCCTCATTTTTTTTTATTTTTAAAAATTTAATCGCAGTTAATAGAAGAAATAAAATTGCAAAAGCATTGCTAAAGAAATAAAGCCAAATTAAAAGTTACTAATACAATTAAAAAAAAAGATTCGTAAAACAATTAAAAATTAAAACATTTTTTATGTATGCATTATAATCTCCTCCAGTAGTTGGGAAGATTAAATTAAAAGTTATAAGAATTTATAAATTCTACATTGTTTAAAACAAAGTGAACCAAGAAGAAAGTAATAATTTAAACCAATCTGAAGGTTTGGATCTTGGCAGACTTTTAAGAATAATTCTTCTTCAATCCAAAATCATTGCTGTTTTTACTTTAACAGCTCTAGCAATAGGATTGTCATCATATTTTCTTTCAGATAAAACTTTTAAAATTTCTAGCCTTTTACAAGTTCACTCGCCGAATAAAACTTATGATCCTCGTCAAACCTTAAACGTTGATTTCTTTAATGCTCCAGAAACTAATCTTAATAATCTAGTGACTTTGTATTCTTCAAGATCGAATACATTAAATTTGATAAACAACTTAAATTTGCATATTGAAGTAGAGAATATTGAAGCTGAAGAAACTTTTAAGATAAAAACTTTCGAAATTGAAACAAACAAAAATATTGAAAAGAAAATATTTTATGCTGAAGTTCAAAATGATTATTTTAATTTACTGGATGAAGAGAAAAATTTTCTTTTAAGTAGTCAAAATGGAAAATATTTTAAAAGTGATGACTTTGAAATTGAGATAAATTTCTCTAATTTAAAATCTGAAAAATTGATAAAGATAATATATAGAAATCCCTCAAGCTTATTTAATAGATATAAAAATATGATAAGAGTGGAAAATTTAGCAAATATATCAAATTCTTGGATTCAAGAGGGCTTGTTAGAATCTTCACTCATTACGAAAGATATAAATCAAGGAATGGAGATTTTAAATACTGCAAATGAGATCTTTATCAAAGATAGTATTAAAGTAGAAACTGAAAAAGCAAGAACGTCAATTGTTTTTATAGATTCTCAGTTAACGTCACTTGAAGAGATTTTGAATCTAAGAAAGAACGAGCTTAAGAGTTTCAAACAAGAAAATAAATCGTTAAACGTTAATTTAGAGGTTGAGTCAATTATAGGCCTTATATCTGACGTGGAACAAAAGATTAATAAAGTTGACCTTGAGCTTTTACAAGCTGAGATAAACTTCACTACAGATAATCCCTTATATCTAAATTTAAAAATTCAAAGAGATGCTTTAGAGATTCAAAAAAGTGGTATTGAGCAAAAAATTGAAAGTTTACCTGTTGCTCAGCAAGAATATATTGATCTCTTTAGAAATCTTGAAGTTTCTGAAGGCTTATATTCAGAACTGTTAAGTAGAAAACTAAATTTTTCCTTAATAGAAGCAAGCAGTATCGGAAATATAAGGATCGTTGATAAGGCATTTGTTGAGATGCTTGTTGGCCCAAGACTTTCTTTAGTTGTCATATTTACGTTAGCTGCTTTTTTTGCTGGCATCTTATTTGCAATATTTAGGGGTGCATTCTTTATGTCACTATCCAATCCTGCAGAATTACAAGATGCTGGGATAAATGAAAATATTATTGGGGTGATTCCCCACTTAGATGATACAGATAAAGTTTCTGAAGATGTTAAATTTAAACAATCAATTGAAACTTCAATATTGAACATAGAAACAATAATTTCTTCAGCAAATGACGTTGGGGATATTAATTGCTCTAATATTGTTATAACAAGCCCAACTCCTGAAAATGGAAAGTCTTTTATTTCAAGAGGCGTTACTGATGGATTATCACGTATAGGCCATAAAGTACTTTTGATAGATGCAGATTTAAAAAGAGGAGCTCAACACAAATTTTTTAATAAAGAATTGTTAAGTTTGGATGTTTTTCAAAAAATTTCTACAGAAAATATTGAAAGTCTTAAAATTCAAAATAATTTATATTTCTTACCAAGAATAAAAAATATAAAGAATACATTTGAGCATCTTTATAGCAACTTATTTCTGGAAAAAATTAAAGAATTTGAAGATTTTTTTGACTATATCATCATTGACACTGCTCCTGCTTTAAGTGTTTCTGATACAGGCCTATTAATGTCCTCCAGTGATTTAAATTTTTTAGTAATAAGGCATCAATTAAATAAAATTAACGAAATTAGACAAACAAAACAAATAATTAATCAAATTGGAAGATCTTTCGATGGCATAATTTATAACGATTACCAAAAACCTGAGAGTTATTTTGGTTATTATGATTTGTATGGAGACTACTCTTATAGATATTATGCTGAGAGGTATTTGTATAAAGACTACTATTCAGAAAAAGATGAGTAAAAAACTTATTTTTTTTATAGTAACAGTAATTCTTTTATCGAGCTGTGCTTTGTCTCCAGGAATGTTTATGACTTCGTCTAATAATTGGAGTGGAGAGAATACAGTTTATATTGAAAGCCTTAAAAGATCTTTAATCATCCAATCTATATCTCAAATTTCAACATTGAATACAGAAAATGATATATACAAAATTGGCAAAGGGGATCAACTTTATGTCACTATTTGGGGCCTTCCTGATGTTTTTCCAGTAACTGGAAGTGTCAACAATGATTTGAACATTCGCAGAGTTGATTCAAATGGAAACATTTTTTTTCCATTCGTAGGTCTAGTTTTGGCAGAAGGCAAGACGCAAGATGAATTAAGAAAAGATTTGACAAATGAGTTATTAAAAATGTTTAAAAATATCCAGCTGGATATATCTATTTCAGGCTTTAATTCGCAAAAAGTTTACCTTTTAGGAGAAGTTACCACGCCTAGCGTACTAAATTTAACAGATATTCCTTTATCTTTATCTAATGCCATTGGAGAATCAAAAGGATTAAATACCAATACCTCAGAAGGAGAAGATGTTTTTGTAATTAGGCAAGTTTCCTATGAAAATCCACAAATTTTTAGGGTTGATCTAAGTTCGCCTTCAGGTTTCATTAGCGCTGGAAACTTCTACTTAACAGATAATGATATTGTTTACGTAAATGCGAAAGGTACCACAAGATGGAATAGAGTGATTTCTCAATTTTTTCCTTTTTCATCGTTTCTTAATAGCATCGACAATCTTGTCGATGATTGATAAACAAAAGTCAGTAGGATTTGTTTGTCTTGCTAACTATTGCAGAAGCCCAGTTGCTAAAATGTTACTTTTAAATAAATTTAAGAATCTTTTAAAAGTTGATTCTGCAGGTATTAATCCAATGGTCTCTGCAGGAATGGATCTTAGATCAATTAATTACCTTAAGGAAAATAATATTTCTTTTGAAATACATAATCCAAAAAGAATCGACAAAAGTTTTTTAAACTCCACTGATATAGTTTTTGCTATGGATACTTCTATTTTAATGTATTTGAATAAAACTTTTAAAAACTACAGAAATAAATTTAAACTCTTGACTTATAAGTATAGAAATATTCAAATCAAAGATCCTTATAACCTTTCTGATGAAGAATATAAAAGCGTTATGGATGAAATAAAATTTGTAATTGATTTCATAGAATTAGATGAATTCAACTAAAGAATTATATTCAGCATGGTATTTTTTGAATTATTTTTTTAGAATGTTTAATATCTTATAAAACCTTTCTTTTCAATTTGTAAAAGAAGCTACCGAAAATTTGTAAAAGGAGAAAAGAATTAAGAATTGCCCGGATGGTGGAATTGGTAGACACAAGGGACTTAAAATCCCTCGATAGCAATATCGTGCCGGTTCAAGTCCG
>MDTB01073447.1_pt1 | contig 10708 bp, 5 predicted proteins | sample 811161 | NCBI WGS metagenome assembly MDTB01 (sample SAMN05326650, study PRJNA326480) | marine metagenome | isolation source: seawater | place: Mediterranean Sea | collected 2009 | reverse complement strand
TTGATAAATCAAATTTAGATACATTTTTTGGTGCTAATTTTGGTTTATTCTCCATTAAAAACCCATTAATATACAAATTATTTGGCATGTCTTTATGTTTACAAACTATAATTTTATACATATGAGTTGGGATATTCATTTCTATTGAAGATGATGGTTTATTTATATTTGGAACTTCAACGTTTTTCTTATTAATAAAACTTCCTGTAAATATATTAATATTCTTCAAATTTTTATTTTTCATCAAAGTTTTACAATAATTTTCTAAAATTACCCATAAACCAGAATTAAATACCATTTCTTGAGGACTTACATTACTCATTAAAAATGTATCAAAATTTGATTTATCAAAATATTCAGTGAGTTATAAACATATATGTAATGTAGTAGGTATAAATTTGGATAATCTTCTCCATTATTATAATTTAAATCCATTTGATAAACAAATTTTACCTTTAAGTAAAGTTCATTTCTTAAAATATAATTTACCACCTATTCTCCTATTACAAATGAAAAAAAACTATTATTTTCATCAATTAATTTATTGTAATGATTTAGAAAAATTAGAAGATAGATGGGAGGATTGTCAAAGTAATGAAAAAGAATTTGGAGATTTACAATATCATAAAGAATATTATGAATTATCAAAGAAAAGAATTAAAAAAGGGTTAAAAACATTATTCTAATTATTTTTTATTTTTATTTTTTATTTTTATTTTTAATTTTTTATTTTTAATTTTTGATTTTTTATTTTTTTAATTACTAAAGGCAACATTACCCATACCACTGAATATTCTTAGTATATTATAACTTAGAGCATATACTCTGATATTTCCTGCTTTAGTACCACTATTAAATGTTAAATTTAAATCTGCTGAATCAATTTTACTGAAATTACAAGCTCCACTTGGTTGATGATTTTCTGGTTTTAGAGAGAAACTATACATATAAATAAAATCATTTGGAACTCTTCTATGTTTTTGAAATGGTTGAATAAGTCTGAAATATTTAGCATCTCGTTCATCAAATCTTTCAGTCCCATTAAGTAATAAAACTGCTTTTGAAAGTGTATCTCCTTTAGTCACATTTGGGTCAACAGTATTACTAAAATTAAATAAGTCATTGTTTCTGCTTATTCTTTCTAATTGTGTTACCCAATACATAGATTTAACAGGTAAATTAAAATCTAATCCGAATTTTTTATTTGTTTCATTTTCATTAAAGGATTCTGTTTCATTAAACTGAACTTGTTCGATAAGATATCTATGTTTCATCTGAGCAAATTGTTTTCTTTCATAAGTATCTAAGAATATATAATCAACAAATAATCTAGCATCAGAAATTGTTGGAGAACCACTTATAGTATCATTGGGAGCTATATAAAATTCTTGAGAAGTTTTAGTTCCAGAACTAGACACTTCAACTTCATTTGAACTACTATAACTAGATATGGTATCACTTGTTCCATCACTCCAATATATTTTCTTTCCGTTATCACTTGAAGCAAATTCTGGATTATTACTTGTAATAGTCACGGTTGTTCCAGATTTACTCCCAGTATAATAATTATTAGATCCAAATGTAAATAATTTGGATAAAGGTCTAAATTTAATATTCACTTTTACTTCATGATATTGTAAAGCAACTAATGGAAGAGCTAATCCAATATTTCTACAAAACCAAAATTGAAGAGGAATAAAAACGGTTTGTGGTCCTGATGTAGTTTGAAATGTATCATATCTTTGAAGCATTTCTTGATAACCAAATTTCATAGATTCATCAAGAGATAATTGAGTCCATATTTCCATCCATTCACCATATTGTTTATCAATAACATTTCCTCCTATTTCTATTTCAACATAATCTATTAAAGCATGTCCAATGTTATTTACATAACTTATTGTACCACCACCTGTTAAACCAGAGCGGGTCGATTCTAAAAGTGGTAAATCAACTTCAAGAACCATACTATATGCTAAATCTCCACTTCTTGGTATTTTGGCACTTATTTTATTACCAAAATTAATATCACCATCAAATGTGGCTAATATACTTTCCATACTGAAATTTGTATGTCTTTTATAAACCACTTTAAAAAATGATATTTGTGGATTACCAATTAAAAAAATATCTTGAACACCATGTGCAACTAATTCTAATAAACCCCCTGCCATATTTATATATAAAACTATAATAAATATTGATATTTTTTTTAATAATCAAACCTATTAAAGAAAAAGAGAAAAAAAAATATAAAAACTAACAAATTATTAATTAATTTTTAGAATAAATAATAATTATTAAATAATTTGTAATAAAATTTATAAATAATTGTTTATAAAAAATTATAAATTATTTAAAAAAATATTATTAAAATTATATAATTTATTTATAATTATGCCACAAGTACCTCAAACATTAAACATTGTAAATAATAGCGGTTATCTAAAATTTGAATCAACTGCTGCATTAAAAGCAAATACAACGGATATAAATCTAAATAGTACAGGACAATTTAAGATTGAGAGTGATGCCAATTCTTTAATGAAAATTACAAATGGAAATGCTAACGTAGAAGTGAATAGTGGACATTTAAATCTTATTAATAGTAAACCTTCATCTAATTCTTCAATTTTAATTGAAAGTAATGGTACTGGAGGAGGTATTAAATTAAATTCTAATCACGGTGGAATAACACAATTATCAACCGGAAATATTGATATTAATTCCAAAAATGAAAATATTAATCTTGGAGTTTTTACACAGGATCCAACAGCAAATACTAAAAAAATTGTAATGGAATCTAGTGAAGAAATAACAATGAATACTGAAGATTATCAATTAATAGCTAGCGATACAATTAGTTTAATTTCATTAACTGGTGATATAAGAATTGGCTCATCTTTGAGTTCTTCTATAATAAAATTTGAAAATGATAATTTACTAGTAAATCAGATTACATCCGATTATGATAGACAACTTGATATAAATGTTTCTGATGAAGCTAGTTCATCTCCCGGATATAATGGAATTCTTGTTAATTCATCAAATAATTCTGTAGCAGCAGATATAAAAATACAAACTAATGATTCAAACAGTAGTGTATCTCTTGGAATGTCTCCTTATAATAGTAAATATTCTTATTATAAAAAATATGTAGGATATCAAACAGGAACTACATTAGTAAAAATATCCGGCGATGATTTTACAAGAGCAGACATTGGAAGAAATATATATTTATCTACAACAGATGCTACAGATACTATATTATCACTTGGAACTATCATTACATCAGCAAATAATAATTATGGAACAATTAATATGACTACATCTGGAACTTACACCGGTTCAACAAATAAAATTTATAGGGTAGAAGTTGATAAAACAGGAACACCTGATACAATAAAATGGTCTAATGATGCTGGAAAAACTTATAATTACACACAAATTTCAATTACAGGTTCTGCCATAACATTAGAAGAAGGTGTTCAAATTACCTTTGCTGCTACAACTGGAAATTCTCTTGGAGATTATTGGACATTTTCTGCATTAGTGACAGCAACCGTTGGAACAAGTAGAAGCATAGCAAATAGTGAAGTTTTTTATACACTACAACCATATACTGCTTATTTAGAAACATCCAATACTTCAGATATAGTTTTTAAAACTGTAAATAATGAACAAGCTAGAATAACAGCTGATGGTAATTTTGGTTATGGAAAAAAAAATCCTGGTTCTACTTTTGAAATTACAAATAATATTGATAAAACAATGTTAGTAAATGAGTATCATACTGAATATCAACTTAATCCATTTTCTGCCCCATTAGAAAATGGAGGTTATGTAGTAGTATGGGAATCAAAAGGTCAAGATACTGATGATTATGGAATATATTTACAACAATTTATGTGCAATGGAAATAAATATGGTAGTCAAATAAAAGTAAATAATACTGTCGCAGGTAACCAATCTTTTCCACATGTTACAGGTAGAAGAACTACAAATTCTCAAGATTTTATTGTTGTTTGGGCAAGTGAAGAAAGTGACGGCTCAGGAGTGTATGATATATATGGTAAATTATACATTAATGGAACTGCTTTGAGTGGTACAGACATTCATATAACATCTGGAAGTAGCACAAATCAGCAATTATATGTTAGAGTTTGTGGATTAGAAAATGGTAATTATTGTGTAGTATGGGCAAGCGAGGAATCTGCTAGTTCAGCTGTTTATAATATTAATGGACGTATAATTGATAATAATGGAAATCTTGGATCTGTTTTTGTTGTAAATTATAATACATCTCTTTCTCAAAATTACCCATATCCAATCGGTATTTGTAATAATGATGCTAATATACCAGGTGGATTAGTTGTAACATTTATGAATGATTATGATACAGATAATTCAGGAGAAGCAGATTTTAGATATAATATTAAATTTGCTAGATTTTCAATATCTGGAACAACAGCTTCAAGATATCCAACATCTACAACAGCAGATACAATAGTTACTAGTTCTTCATATCCTTCTATTAGTGACGGTTTAGTATCAGGTTATCATTTATATGATGGTGGATTTGTTTTATCATTTTACAGAAATTATGAAGCAAAAACAAGTTTCTATAATAATGGAGAGTATGTAACAGGGGAAACTAGTGGAACTTCAGGTATAATTTCAAATATTTCGAGTAATGTTTTAACAATTACTGGAATTGGATCTGATAAATATTTAGTTGGAGAATTATTAACAATAAATTCTCAAAGAGAAGAAAAAGTTGCTGCAGTTACACATTCTGGAGGAGGAAGTGCTACAATAACATTATCTAAGGGTCATAAATCAGTTGTTATGTATAAATATGGAACTAATGGGTCAGCATCACTTTCAAATATTCAAGTAAACACAAGTAAAATGGAAGAAGATACTGAAAGAGCAAATATAGCATTAACAAATTATGTTAGAAATAACACTATATTTACATTTAAAAATCCATTACCTCAGATTGTTGAAATGTATAATAAGCGTTTAGCGGTTGTTTGGTCAAATGGTAAAATTCCAAGTATTTATTATCAAATTATAAATGAGACAACTGGAGCATTAGTTGGTAGTGAAGAACAAATATCAGTATTATATTCTGAACTTAAACAAAGAAATCCAACAGTTTCTCCATTAAAAACATTAGAAAATGTAGAAGCTGGTTTAGCAATAGTTTGGGATAATGAAACTTTAGATTTATCAAATACTGGAATTTATCAAACAATTGTTAATCCAAATAATCATATTTTACATATAAACAATAATAACAGTGATTTTGTTATTAATAATTCTGGTAAATTAGGATTAGGGACAACTAATCCGTCTGAACAACTTCATTCTGTATCAAGTAATAATAATAATGTTGCAATTGAAGTATCGAAAACAAATTTAGATACAAGTAAATTTACTAATATTAATTTTATTGGTAAAGATAGTGTTATATTAGGACAAATATCTTCAAATAATACTAGAAATTATCAAAAATTAACACCAAAATATGATAATTTATTAGCATATTATAAATTTGATGAAGAAAATGGGTCTAATTTTGCTTATGATTCAACAAAAAATAATTTGGTTGGAAGATTAGAAAATTTCGATATTGAAAATAGTTGGAAAAATGGATTAATTAATAATGGATTAGAATTTGATGGTATTAATGATTATATAAATGTAGGACAAGAAAATTTATTATATAATTTGCCAAGAGGAAGTGGAAGTGGAAACGATTACACAATTTCATGTTGGGTTAAAATGGCTAATAATATTTTTAGTGGTTCTAATTTAGATATTATTAGTAATAATGAAAACGGTAATTTAAATACAGTAGGAACATATATTTTTGGAATCAGAGATTATGGAAGTAATGGGACTGCTTTTGTTAGCAGTAGTTTAACATCTTCAACTGGATATTTTAAGTCTGATGGAAATACCGATATTAGTGATAATAATTGGCATTTAGTTAATTCAGTTTATCATAATAGTAATACAACAATACAGAATTATGTTGATGGTGTTTTAGATTCAAATGTTACTTTAACTGGAACTATTAATGGAGCTCCAACTTCAAATGTTTTTATTGGAAGTAGAGATTCTTCAACAGGATTCTTTAAAGGTATGTTAGATGAATTAAGAGTTTTTAATACTGCTTTATCTTATTCAGAAATACAAAATTTATATGATTATGGAAGTAAAGATAAGGGAGAAATTTCATTTACAACACAAAATGGCTTAACAAATAATATTTTAAGTAATGATAGTCATGGATTTGTATTAGATGATACTGGTAAGATAACTGGAACACAATTAAAAGGAAGACCGTTTAAAAAATTGTCTGGTACTTTTACAACAAATAGTTCAAATGGATTAGTTACTGGAAACGGAACCTCTTTTGATAATGAACTACAAATTGGTGATACGATAAGTTATTCATCATATAATAAAGTAATAACAAGTTTATCAGATAATACAAACTTAACTGTAGATAGTGCTAGTAACGATGCTAATAATAATCATGTCATTAGAAAACCAGCAATTACAAGTTTTTTTGATCAGGAGGATAATTTAATGGGTGTAATGGATCATAATGGTAATCTGATAATTGGTGGAAGTGTTCCTTCTAGTAAATTAGAAATTCAAGGTTCAGGTGATAGTAATGATCTTCCGCATCTTACCTTGTTTAATAACACAGATGAAGATATTGATAATGGAAGGGAAACAAAGATTATTTTTAATGGAAATAACAATGGAACTACTATAAATAATGGTTTCATTGAAGTAAGTCATGATGGAAGCTCAAATGATAATAAAGGAAAAATGCGCTTCTATACTAATAATGGTTCATCAGTAAATGAAGTTATGCGTTTTAGTTCAACTGGTAATGTTGGAATTGGTATAAATAGTGAACCACTAGGAAATTTACAAATTAAGAATATTACCAATGAAACAAATAATGTTGTTTTAACAAGTAGTGAATCGTTTAACAAAATATTTGGAGAATCTAATAATATTTATTTTCAAGGTTTAAATTCTAGTTTACCAAATACAGATTTAGACAGATATTCATTATCATCAATAAAAGGAAGTTGTAATGATAACACTAGCAATCCAGTTGGTAGATTAGATTTATTAACAAATAATGATAATGCTCTTGGACTACAGAAAAGAGTAAGTATTTTAAATGACGGAAATGTTGGAATAGGTATCACTCAACCAGTCGGAAGATTTCATGCTGCAGCAAAATCAAACATTAATAATAATTTTGTTGGCTCTCAATCAGGAACAACAGTTACTTTATCAACCGGAGTTATATTAGATGATAATATTATAGGAGGATATGTTATTTTTGATGATAGTAGTCATACTCGAAGAAAAATTACAGCAAGAACTAATTCAACTACACTAGAAGTGGATACATCAGGAACTGTAGGATCAAATAACATTTCAATTTATTATAGTGGTCTAATAATGGATAATACTGGAAATGTTGCTGTTGGTACTGATACAACATTAAGTAAATTTCATATTGAAGGTCCATTATCTACTGCTATAAAAACTGTTACATCTGATTATGGAACAACCAATAATGATAGTACAATTATTGGAAATCCAGCGGGTTCTAGCACAATTACTATTACATTAACTAATATTGCTAGTATTGTAGGAAGAAGATATATAATTAAAAATATAAGTGCATCTGGAACTGTGACGATTTCTCCTGGATCTGGAACAATTGATGGGGCAGCTAATAAATCATTAACATCACAATATAAATTTGTTGAATTACAAACCGATGGTTCTAACTGGCATATTATAGGTGCTAATTAAAAAGTAGAAAAAAAGTAAAAAAAAAGTACTACTTTAAAATTTTTTAATTTTTTAATTTTTTTTTTGAAAATTTTTAAAATAATTAAATAAATAGATTATTACATGTTTATTTATGATATAATTTTATTTTTTGATGAATCAAAGGTTCCTAAATATTCTCTTGTTTCAAGACAAAACACTTTATTTGTATTATTACAAACTAAATAAACTTTATCATGTATATTTATTCTCTTTAAATCTAATTCTTCCTCTTCACTGTCTGAATTATTTTCACATTTATAAATGTTATTAAATTCTGGGTGATGCTTTAATTCATTTGGAAATTCATTAACAAGGGATATTTCTCCGTTTAAATATTTATCATTATGAATAGCACAACAATCTTGACCTTTTAATGCTTGTTTGCTACATTGTTTACCATATTTATATCCATTAAATTCAAAAATATCATCTTCATTACCTGATATTTTTAATTTATTTAATTTATTTTTAGTCTTAAATAATTTTATTCTTGCTAAACATCTTGATATCCCAACTTCATTTAATTGCTTATTATTTTTGGAATGATTTTTTGTTGAGTATACTATAATTTTGGAATTATTATTTTCTTCATCAGAATTATTATTTTCTTCATCAGAATTATTATTTTCTTCATCAGAATTATTATTTTCTTCATCAGAATTATTATCTGATTCTTGTTCATTATCTGAATCTAGTGAAAAACAATTCACTTCATCTGATTGATTAATCATATGCTCATAATATGATATTTCATCATCATCATTATCTTCTCCATTATCATCGCTATCATTATCATTAAATGTGTTCATATCTAATCCACTAATATGGTTAAATCCATTAAGAGAGCATATTAATTCATCACTAATCACTCCAAAATCTTTTTCACTATGTTCATCTTCAGATTCTTGCTCATCATCTGATAATTTAATCTTATCTAAGTAGGAAGAAGTTCCAAAATCTAAACTATTTATTAAATCAATCTGAATCATGTTTTGAATTCCAAGAATTTTATTAAGCAAAACTTGTAAATTATTTTTTGTTTCTTTTTTAAATTTTTTAATTTCTGGTTCGGCACTTTTATCTAAATCAAGTGAATCAAGTAAATTAAGTTCCATATTATTTAAAAATTTATCAATATGAAAATTCAACTGTCTAGTATAATTCATTTTGAGATCCATATGAATGAATATAATTATTAGTTAATATTTTATTTTTTTTATATTCAATTTTAATTCTTTAAAAATAATATTAAAATAATTTAAATGAATACAAATAATTTAGATGTTGAAAAAATAATTGAAATAAATGGACAAATGGATAAAGAAACTATGGAAAAAGTAGTGGGTGTTTTAGATCCTAGAGGAATTAACAGGAATCCATTCAATTTCAAACCATTTTCAAAAGAATATAAATTTGGAGCAGAAACTAATAAATTCGATCTAAAAGGTTTATCCGAGAAGGAAATTAAAAAATTATATGAAAGTGAAAAGGGTAAGGGCTGGATGTATGGTAAAGTATATAAAGAGCGTAATCTTTTCTTTTCAAAATTATTACAAAGTCAAGTTATGCTTGTTGTAGCAGGAACGGGAACAGGTAAAACAGTTGCTATTCCAAAATTACTAGCTCATTATTTTGGATATAAAAAAAAAATTTTAATTACTATTCCTACTATAAAAGCTGTAGTTAGTGCTTCAGGTTATGCTGCTGCTTGTATGGATGTAAAATTAGGAGAACACATTGGACATGCTACTGGATATGAAAAAAAAATGATGTCTTGGACAAAATTAGTTTATTGTACAACAGGTTATGCTCTTGCGTATATGACTGGTAATCCAGATTTAGATGATGTATCCGCAATTATAATTGATGAAGCACATTATAGAGAAATTGCTGGGGATATGTTAATGTCAATGGCTTGTAATTTAATTTTAAGAAGACCAGATTTTAAACTTATAATTATGAGTGCCACAATTACTCCAAAACCTTTTGAAGATTATTTTAATAAAATTGGTGTTATTTATCAATTATATGAACCAATGGGAGCAGCTGCTAATTATAAAATAGAACACCTCTTTCAACAAAAACCAGTAAAAATAGATAAAATACCGGATAAGATGATTGAAACAATAAAAAAATTACTTCAAACTACCAAAAAAGGGCATATAGTTGGTTTTGTGACTGCTGGAGGTCAAGCAAAAACAATATTTAATGCTATTAAAGAAGATATTATTAAAAATAAAAATAAATATAAATCAATTCCATGGTGTCATATTCTTGAAAGTAAAACAGTAAAAGAAATAGAAGAAATAAGTACCGGTAAAAAGACATATATTGGAGAACCAGATATTTCAGGTAAAGTTGAAAAATGGGATAGAAAATTAATATTAGCAACTGAAGCTGTTGAAGCCTCTGTTACATTTGGAAAAGATAAAGTTGATAATTATGGAGTAGATTATGTTATTGAATCTGGAATTAAATTTGGTGTAAATTATGATCCAATACGTAATTTAAATGTTAAAGGAAATAGATTTGTGACTCAAGCAAATATTGGACAAAGATGTGGACGTACTGGTAGAACTGGAGATGGTTATTGTATAAGAATGTATACAGAGGAAGAATTTAATAATATGCCTGTTGATAGATTGCCTCAAATAGAAGGTGCTGATATAACAGCAGAATTAATTCGTTTAATTGGTTTACCGAGTATTAAAACTTTTACAAAGGCAAATAATTTTTTTAATGATATTGTAGCACTTCCTCCTCCAGAATGTGTAACTGCAGCAACTTTTTCTTCTCTTTGAGAATTTATTGTTAATAATTCTCC
>MDTB01169685.1_pt1 | contig 10709 bp, 7 predicted proteins | sample 811161 | NCBI WGS metagenome assembly MDTB01 (sample SAMN05326650, study PRJNA326480) | marine metagenome | isolation source: seawater | place: Mediterranean Sea | collected 2009 | reverse complement strand
TCTAATAATTGGAATATAGATACTAATATAATAATTTTTCCAATCTGTTTTATAACATTAGTAGGTCTTAGCAATGCTGTTAATTTAACAGATGGCTTAGACGGATTAGCTTCAGGATGTAGCTCAATAGTTTTTTATGGGCTTGGCACAGAAATATTTATTAAAGATCAGAAAGAATTAATAATTTATGGTCTTATTTCATACGCAATGGCGGGGTTATGTATGGGATTTCTGAAATTTAATAAGTACCCTGCAAAAATATTTATGGGGGATACAGGTTCGTTAACAATAGGAGCAATATTAGGATCTATTGCAATATTAACAAATAGTTTTTTTACGTTATTTATCTTTTCAGGAATATTTGTTATTGAAGCTTTATCGGTAATTATTCAAGTAGGTTTTTTTAAACTCACAAAAAAAATATTTAAAAATGGTAGAAGAGTCTTTTTAATGACCCCAATTCATCATCATTTTGAACTAAAAGGTATCAAAGAAGAAAAAATAGTTGAAAACTTCTGGAAAGTAAACATACTATTCGTTTTTTTAGGTATAGTTTTAAAAATAAATCTTTAAATATTTTTTATATGAGTTTTTTTACATGGAAAGATGATGGATTAACGAGTGACTGTGCAAGTCTTGATGCAATGGCTTCACGATTCGAAGAAACAGCTAATTTAATAAAAAAATTATCTAAAAAAGGCTTTAAATTAAAAAAAACACAAAAAAATCAATTAATTATTCATTCTGATCCAAAAGTTTTCGATCAATGGGGTTTTGTAAGTGAAGAGCTACCTTTCAAACAACTTTCACTAATTCCTGATGATGAAACTATGGTGGATTTTTGAAATTGACTAGTCAAAATTGATAAATAATTTCTGACATGCGTGTTCCAACTAAAATGTCTATGAACCCCTTCAATTCCATTTTTACTCCATAATTTCCACTGCAAAGTATCTGATATGCCTTTTTCAAGAGCATTTTTCAGCTTATTAATATCTGTCACATCAACTAGTAAACCATTATCACATTTTGAGTGAATCTCTTTAGGACCTCCATCATCTGTAGCAATAATTGGTAGCCCACATGATGACGCTTCAAGTAAAGTTAAACCAAAAGGCTCTGTTAATGCAGGATTCACAAAAATCCCTCCCCTACTAGCGGCCCATCTGTATAAAGAAGGAACATTTGATGGCGAATGTTTTTTTGGATAAGCTACTTTTCCATATAAATTATACTTATCTATCATTTCAAAAATCTTTTGAAAAACATCTCTTTGTTGAGAATCAAGTCTTGATGTATTGTCTCTACAGCCTAAAACTAAAACCAAATTGGTTTTTCTTTTTAATTTTTCTGATCGTCCATATGCTTCTACTAAAAAAGGTATATTTTTTCTTCTCACTGCTCTAGAAATAGTCAAAAGAGGAGGCTTTCTTAGATCTTTCAAAAAAGGAAGCATCATATTATCAATTTCGGAAGTCTCAGTTGTTGAATGGATGTGGTGAAATTTAGTATGATCTACTCCTGGAGCAATAACTCTTGAATTGTCATATGAAAAAGAATTATATTGAGAATATTGACATACAGCTTCTTGTTTAGTACTTGTCACAACAATATCAGAATGTTGCAAAGCCTCTTCTTCAGCACTAATTCTTTTACTAATACAATACAATCTTTCAATTTGATTAATTCTTAAACCTGCCTCAAGTAGTTTCCTTTTTTTCTCTCTTCCTAAAGAATGCCCAGTAAAAACAAAAGGGACTTTAAGTATTTGACTTAACCTAACTCCCACGTAGCCAGCATCCGCGTAATGAGCATGTATAAAATTCGGCTTATTTTCATATTTTTTATAGTATCTAAGAAGATTTTGAGTTAATTCATCTAAATAAGGCCAAAGTAACTCTTTTCTTAAATATTTATTTGGTCCAAATTGAAATCTTAATATTTGCGCACCTGGTACAATAAATTCTTTTTCTTTTGAATAAGAATTATCTATTTTATTATCTTTTATAAGGCGTGTAACCAAATCGACTTGGTCAACTTCAAAAGTGTTAGCTAAGCCTTTTACCAATTCCAATACATATTGAGTTTGCCCCCCAGTATCTGAATCTCTACCCAATTCAAGACTTTTTGAACGTATTAAACCGTGCAAATGTAAATGTAAAAATTTCAAACCCATTTTGCACTTTCCAAATTCAATCTCCTATAAGAAATAAGATGTATTTAACTTAAAAATATTAAGAAAGCATTACGATTTAAAATTGATTAAAAAGTATAAGTATCGAAACTTATTAATATGACAAGGATTTCTCAATTTATATATGAACATCTTACAAGTAATTAAATTAACAATACGAAGAAATACAACTATTAAAAAATTAGTTTAAAGCTTTTTTAAGGTATTTAGCCGTATAACTTATTGAATGCTTCGCTACATCTTCAGGTGTTCCTTCTACTATAATTTCTCCTCCTTTATCACCTCCATCTGGTCCAAGATCAATTATCCAGTCTGAACATCTTATAACATCTAAATTATGCTCAATTACAATTACTGAATTACCTTTATCTACTAGACGTTGAATAACATCCATTAATTTATGAACATCAAAAAAGCTCAATCCTGTTGTTGGCTCGTCAATTAAATAAAGCGTTTTTCCAGTAGCTCTTTTTGATAATTCCGTAGCTAGTTTTACTCTTTGTGCCTCTCCACCAGACAATGTTGGAGCTGGTTGCCCTAATTTGACATAACCAAGGCCTACATCAACTAAAGTAGATAATCTATCAGCAGCTTGGGGAATAGCAGAAAAAGTCTCAGCAGCTTGCTCAACTGTCATTTCTAAAACATCTGAAATATTAAAACCTTTATATTTGACTTGAAGCGTTTCTCTATTGAAACGAGCACCCTTACATACATCACATTGAACATAGACATCAGGTAAAAAATTCATTTCAATAATATTCACTCCTTGCCCCCTACAGGCTTCACATCTACCACCTTTAACATTAAAACTAAATTGTCCAGCTTGATAACCTCTTGCTTTAGCTTCAACAGTCGCAGTAAATAGCTGCCTAATTGGATCAAAAGCACCTGTATAGGTTGCAGGGTTTGATCTTGGAGTTCGTCCAATAGGAGATTGATCAATAACAATTACCTTATCTATAGCTTTTATACCTTTTAGCTCTTTGACCCCTTTAGGGAAAGGAACTTTTAATCCAAGAGAGTGACACAATGCAGGATGTAATAATTCATTAACCAATGTACTTTTTCCACTTCCACTGACTCCAGTCACTGAAACTAATCTCCCTAAAGGAAATTCAACGGATATATCTTTTAAATTATTTTTAACACAATTATTTAATATCAAACTTTTCTTTACTGAAGATCTTCGTTCTTTAGGAGTAGGAATAAACTTTCTTCCACTCAAATACGCCCCAGTTAACGACTTCTCTGATTTTAAGACATCTTCGAAAGTGCCTTTTGCTATTATCTCACCTCCATAAATTCCAGCACCCGGGCCAATATCCACAAGATAATCGGCAGACTTCATAGTATCTTCATCGTGTTCAACAACCACTAGAGTATTGCCTAAGTCTCTGAGATTTTTTAATGTTTCAAGCAATCTATCATTATCTCTTTGATGTAACCCAATACTAGGCTCGTCGAGTACATATAAAACGCCTGTTAAACCTGCTCCTATTTGCGTTGCTAATCTGATCCGTTGAGCCTCCCCACCTGATAAAGTCATTGCTGGCCTATCTAAAGTTAAATAATCTAAACCTACGTTAATAAGAAACTTTAAACGTAATCGGATTTCCTTTAAAACTAATTCGCCTATTTGTTTTTGTTTCTCAGATAACAAGATATTTTCTTTTTTATTTTTACTTAAGCCCATTATTTTCTCAATATGAAATAAAGTTTCCGAAACGCTAATAGAAGTTAAATCAGTAATATTATAAGGTCCAATTTTCACAGCAAGAGCCTCAGGTTTTAATCTTTTGCCACTACATGTTTTACAAGGAACTAAATCTAAATACTTTTCTAATTTTTGTTTAACTGATTCTCCATTAGATTCGCTTAACTGCCTTTCTAAAATTGGTAAAATGCCTTCGAAAGGTCTTTCAAAACCACTAGAAGTTTTAAAGCGACTATCAGCTTGAATTAAGATAGGCTTATCAGAACCTAAAAGTAAAACATTTTTTTGTATATCGCTCAGATCTTTCCAAGGAGTTTTTAATTCAAAACCATAAGTTTGTCCAACTGAATAAAGTAAAGAAAAATAATAAGTATTATCTTTTTCGCTCCACGGGGCAATAGCAGCATAAACAGGCAAAGAAGTATCGGGAATTACTCTATCTGCTGTAAATTTTTTTAAATAACCAATACCATGACAATCTGGACAAGCACCATAGGGACTATTAAAAGAAAATAATCTAGGGGACAATTCTTCAACAATAGAGCCATGAATAGGACATGCATAATTTTCTGAATATAACTTTTCCTTATCTAGACCTGAAGGTAAAGTTTCTCCTTTTTTAGGAACTACTTCTACTATCGAAAGGCCATCTCCTCTTTTGAGACAAGTTTGGAGAGAATCACTCAGCCTTTCCTGAATCCCCTCGCGGGCGATTAATCGATCAACAACAACTTCGATATTATGCGTATGATTTTTGTCTAGTTCAATACTATCGGCAAGTTCTCTAACTTCACCATTAATTCTTACTCGAGCAAAGCCTTCTGCAGCTAGTCCGCTAAGCAGTTTTACATGATTACCTTTTTTACCTCTCACAACAGGTGCAAGCAATTGATATCTTGTTCCTTCAGGTAACAAAATTATTTGATCAACCATTTCATCGATTGTTTGAGGAGCAATCGGCAAGCCACAATGATGACAATGAGGTTCTCCTGCTCTTCCAAATAATAACCTCAAATAATCTTGTATCTCAGTTACCGTTCCAACAGTTGATCTAGGATTATGACTTGTTGATTTTTGATCTATGGATATCGCAGGCGATAAGCCTTCAATATTATCAACATCTGGCTTGTCAACTTGACCTAGAAATTGTCTTGCATAAGCAGAAAGACTTTCTACGTATCTTCTTTGACCTTCAGCAAATATTGTATCAAATGCCAACGAACTCTTACCACTACCACTTACGCCTGTAAAAACAATAAATTTATTCCTAGGAAGAGAGAGATTTACATTTTTAAGATTATGTTGACGAGCACCTCTAATTTTGATTGAATTATCTTCATTTTTACTAATATTTTTTTTAACCATACTTAAATCTTAAATTGATTTAAAGAAACTCATTATAGTAGAAATTTTTTATTTTATGCGGCTGCTCTGTCTATAAGTGAAGATGCATAATTATTTGCTTCACTAAAACCACCACCTATAAGTTCAATCAATTCATTTTGTCTATCCTTTTTTGTTGTTAATTTCGTAATAGAAGTAAAAGTTGTTCCATTAATAACATTTTTCTTTACTTTAAAATGAGTATTCCCTGCTGCCGCTAAAAAAGGCTGATGAGTAATACAAAGAACCTGTCTTTCTTGTGCCATAAATTTTATTAAGTCAACTAAAGAATACAAAGATTTACCACTTAAACCACTATCAATTTCATCTAAGAAAAAAGTATTAGATTTTTTAGAAATGCTAGACTTTATTGCCAACAAGAATCTTGACATTTCTCCACAAGAAATCACTTTTGACAGTGAAGCTAATTTTTGATCAGGATTTGCAGAGAAAAGAAAATCTATGTATTCATTGCCTTCTGAATTAGGATTAACTTTAACGAAGTTAATTAAAAAATTTGCATTTTCTAAACCTAAATTTTTCAAAATGGACATCACAGAATCTTGTAAATGATTGGCGGTTGCTCTTCTTTGAGTAGACTGAATCTCATAAAGAATGTCCAAATTATCTTTCAATTTCTTAATTTGAATATCTAATTCCTTAATCTCCTCCTCATATAAGTTTTTATCTATAAGTGTTTTTAATTCATCTCTCTTCAAAATCAATTGTGGTAACTCTAAAGAAAATGTTCTTTCTAAATTTCTCAAATAAAATAGTCTCTTTTGAATTTCATCCAAGCTGTTATCCTCATTCTTAACTTCTTCCAAATATTCTGTTAAAGAAAAAATTAAATTTTCTACATCATTTTGGATATTTATTAAATTTGTATTCATTTCATTAATCCTAGAGTCAAATTCAACAACTTTATTTAATTGTTTAATCGATTGAGTAATTAAAGCGCTTATTGATGGTACATCATTTTTAAAATTATTTAAATTATCAAGTGATGATTGAATTGAGTTACTTATATCAAAGTTATTAGAGAGCCTACATTCCTTCAATTTGAGTTCTTCAATTTCATCATATGCATGTAAATCAGCTTCCTCCAAAATTTTATACATCTCTTTAAGAACAAAATTATTCTCTTCTTTTTTTTTAAATATTTGTTTCTTATCTTCCCTTCTTTTTTTTAAAATATTTAATTGATTCCACTTACTTTTAATCTGAAAATTAATCTTCTTTAATTCTATTGAGCCAAGATCATCAATTATTAATCTTCTATAATCTTCATTATCATATAAAACACCATCAGATTGTCCCGCAAAATCTATCAACAATAAACCTAAATCTTCTAAAAGCTTTTTGCTAATAGAAATATTATTTATGGTATATTTTGTGATCACTTTATTATTTGTTCTATAAGATTTTCTTTTTATAAAGATTTCGCCCAAAATTTTTTGAAAACCATTTCTTTGTAACCAATCAGCTACTTTTAAGGAATTTGAAAACTTCGCCTGAATTAAACATTCTTTTTTTCCTGGACGTATTAAGTGTTTTAAAGGTATATTAGTTCCACCAAATAAAACATTTAAAGAATCTAGGATTAGTGATTTTCCTGAGCCTGAATCTCCTGTAAAGATATTCAAACCTTTTTCGAAATTAATTTCTATAATCTCTATTAAAGCTAAGTTTTGTAATTTTAATTGTATTAGCATGATAAATCTCTCATACAAAAAAATTAGCTTCTTTTTAAAGAAAATAAAAGGGTTTAAATAAATAAAGTTATGAATGAAGATTATACAGATTTTATTGAAGCATCAGGATTACTGGAATATGATCCAAAAGTAATTTCAGAGATTTATAAAAAAAACCCTAAAAGACTTCTAAAAAGACTTTGGCAAACCTTAATCCCTATTTTTATTTATATTATTTCAGTTGGGTGGGATAAATTAACAGGACAATTAAAAAAAGAATCTCAAGCAAGATATAGAGCAAAAGAACTCACAAATTTATTAGTAGAATTAGGCCCTGCTTTTGTTAAAGCAGGGCAAGCCTTATCTACTAGACCTGATATTATTCCTACCATTCTTCTTGAAGAATTATCTGAATTACAAGATCAGTTGCCAGGTTTCGACGGAGATAAAGCAATGGAATTAATAGAAGAAGATTTAAACAAAAAAATTGATGAAATTTTTTTAAATATAGATAAAAACCCTATTTCGGCAGCTTCTTTGGGACAAGTTCATAAAGCGATCCTAAACAATAATGAGGTTGTAGCTGTAAAAGTTCAAAGACCTGGTCTTAGAGAACAAATCACACTTGATTTATATATAGTTAGAAATATTGCTGATTGGTTAAAAAATAATGTTGGATTTATAAGAAGTGATCTTGTTGCTTTAATTGATGAATTAGGAAAGAGAGTATTCGAAGAAATGGATTATTTAAATGAAGCTGAAAATGCTGAAAAATTTAGAAAGTTACATTTACATAACTCTAAAATTGCTGTTCCTAAAATTTATAAAGAAACTAGCTCAAGAAGAGTTTTGACAATGGAATGGATTGATGGAACAAAACTAACTAATCTTGAGGGTGTTAAAAAATTAGGCATCGATCCTGATGAAATGGTTGATATAGGAGTGCAGTGTAGTTTAGAACAACTATTAGAGCATGGTTTTTTTCATGCTGATCCGCATCCTGGGAATTTATTAGCTTTAGAAGATGGTCGATTATGTTATTTAGATTTCGGTATGATGAGTGAGGTTACAAAAGAATCTAGATCAGGTTTAATACAAGCAGTAGTACATCTTGTAAATAAGAATTTTGATAAATTATCTCAAGATTTTGTTAAATTAGGATTTCTGTCCGACGAAGTTAACCTAGAGCCAATTGTTCCCGCATTTCAAGATGTATTTATAAATGCTGTAGAACTTGGTGTATCCAAAATGGATTTCAAAAGTGTAACAGACGACATGTCAGGAGTTATGTACAAATTTCCCTTTAAATTGCCTCCTTACTATGCTCTTATAATTAGGTCTTTACTTACACTAGAGGGAATTGCTTTAAGTGTAGATCCAAACTTTAAAATTCTTGGAGCAGCATATCCATATTTTGCCAGAAGGTTGATGGAAGATCCTGACCCACAATTAAGAGAAAGTTTAAAGGAAATGCTCTTTGATCATAAAAAATTTAAATGGGATAGATTAGAGGATTTACTTTCTAATGCAGCAAAACAAACAGATCTAGATTTAGAAAAACTTCTTGATGAGGTTATTAATCTTCTTTTTTCTCCTAAAGGAGGATTTCTAAGAAATGAAATTATTAATAGTTTGACTGATCAAATAGATCAAATAGGATTTAGGATATTAAAAAGTTTCAATAACTACCTTCCAAAAACAATGAAATTAAAAATTGCTAAAGATGATAATAATTTAAACACTTTAATTGCGAACATAGAACCATTCAGTAACTTTTTAAAAATTATAGAAAAAGTTCCAGGATATTCTATTGATATTTTTCTTAAAAGAGTTCCAAGACTTATTAACGAACCTTATACAAGAGAAATGAGCTTGAAAATAGTCAAAAATGTCACTGAAAAAAGTGTAGTCAGACTAGTAAAAATTGCAGCAGGCACAAGCGTATAACATGAACTTTATAAAAAATTTAATTCCAAAAATATTTCTAATATTAATTACTAACCAATTTTTTTTAAACCCTCCAAAAGTTAATTCTGCAGAAAATATCAAAATAATTTATAGCATATTTTCTAGAACAGTAACTGTCGAGTCTTTAAAAAATTTTGCTGAAAGTGGGAATTCTTCCAATTCCTTAAGAAAAATTTTGAATGCAACTGGCTCACCAGATAATGAAATTCAAGCAATACTAAATAAAAATTTTGAAATACCTATAACTATTGCTAGCAAAGTAGTTTACTCCGAAATAGGTAATGTTTTTTTAACAAGATTATCTTCTATAATTCACCCGCCTAGAACAAATGATGAAAGAACAGGTATGTTAGCCTTAAGATCAAGTATTGTAGGAGGATTATATTTAGGAGATGAAAGTATAAACCTCATAAATTTTTTTGAAAGTTATCCCACAAAGACTGTTATCTTAAATGTTAATGCTTTAAGTAAAGTACTAAATAAAGTAGAATCAATTTCAGAGTTATTAGATTTTTTCACAAATAAACCATTAGAAAAAATTAAAAAGGGTTAAATAATTATGTACATAATAGACAAGATCAAAAGTAAATTTCATATTAATTATAAGAAGAAAAAATGGCCAGGTTTAATAAACGCATACAAACAATACTTACCAGTTTCTTCGAAAACTCCCATTGTATCTTTGAATGAAGGAAATACACCCTTAATTTTCAGTAAATCAATAAGTGATTTAATTGGAAACGATACCAAGGTTTACCTAAAATATGACGGCCTAAATCCTACTGGATCATTCAAAGATAGAGGAATGACGATGGCAATAAGTAAAGCTAAAGAAGAAGGAAGTAAAGCTGTGATTTGCGCTAGCACAGGTAATACTTCTGCTGCTGCTGCTGCTTATGCTTCAAGAGGTGGTTTAAAATCTTATGTCTTAATTCCTGATGGATATGTTGCACAAGGGAAGCTTGCACAAGCTTTAATGTATGGAGCAGAAATAATATCCATTAAAGGTAATTTTGATAAAGCTTTAGAAATTGTAAGAGAGTTATCCGCTAAATATCCGATAACTCTTGTCAACTCTGTTAATCCCTACCGAATAGAGGGTCAAAAGACTGCAGCATTTGAATTGATTGATGATTTAGGTTATGCTCCTGACTGGCTTTGTATACCAATGGGAAATGCTGGAAATATAACCGCTTATTGGAATGGATTCAAGGAATATTCAATGATAAAAAGGAATTTGAAATTACCGAAAATGATGGGATTCCAATCTGAAGGATCAGCCCCTTTAGTTAAAAATATCATAGTTAAAAATCCTGATACAATTGCAACAGCAATTAGAATAGGAAATCCAGTTAATAGATCTAAAGCAAAAATAGTAAGACAAGAAAGCAAAGGTGATTTCCAATCTGTCTCGGACGAAGATATTATTACAGCCTATAAAAGACTTGCTAAAGAAGGTATTTTTTGCGAACCAGCAAGCGCAGCATCACTAGCAGGTCTTATTAAAAATAAGAAAAGAATAAAAAAAGAATCAACTATAGTTTGTGTTTTAACAGGTAATGGATTAAAAGATCCTGATTGTGCAATTAAGAATAATGATGCTATTTTCAGAAATAATATTGAACCCTCATTAAGAGATATAACAAAAATTTTAGGATACTAGATAAACCAAAAATAAAAGTGGCTGTGGAAATGTTGTAAAAACCATTTAATTCTGTTGATGAATCATTGAAATAAAAAATAAACTGTTGAT
>MDTB01078609.1_pt1 | contig 10709 bp, 9 predicted proteins | sample 811161 | NCBI WGS metagenome assembly MDTB01 (sample SAMN05326650, study PRJNA326480) | marine metagenome | isolation source: seawater | place: Mediterranean Sea | collected 2009 | reverse complement strand
GGGAATAGCGCGGCCGGGCCGGGCCGAGGGGCTGCATTCGCTTGAGCAGTTCGTTGCGCAGCATCTGTCCGGACCGGTCCGCGATGAGCTGAATGTCGATCGCAGCAAGTGCCGCGCTGGAGGCACCCGACAGATGTCCGTGGATCGGCTTGAAGCTGCACCCGGAAACTGCGAGCGCGGCGACCAATGCCGAATATGCTGGAGGTCTGCAGCGACGAACTAGCCTGTTTCCTGGTTTCGCGACCGGACTAGTGGATGACATTGATGATCCGGTTGGGCACATAAATGATTTTCTTTACCTTATCGCCATTGAGAGCGGCGGTCACGGTCGGCAGCGCCATCGCAGCTTTCTCGGCAGTTGCCTGATCCGCGTCGTGGGGAATTTCCACCGTTCCCCGCATTTTACCGCGCACCTGCACGGCAAGCTTCACCGTATCCTGCACTAGAAGGCTTTCATTCGCCAATGGCCAGGCGGAATCAGCGACTAATTTGTCGTGCCCGAGCATCTGCCAGAGTTCTTCAGCTAAATGCGGCGTCATCGGTCCGATCAGCAGGGTCACGGTTTCCAGCCCTTCGCGCAGGTCTGTGCCATCCTTTGCTACATCCGGGTCCGACAGGACGTTGACCAGTTCATGAACCCGTGCCACTGAGCGGTTGAAATGAAAAGCTTCTAGGTCTTCAGTTACTCCCGCGATTGCGGCGTGAACCGCGCGACGCAGGTCAGAGACGTTATTATCGACCGTTCCGGTCCGGATCGGCGGCAGTGTGGCGACACTTGAAGAGACCAACCGCCACAGCCGGTTCGAGAACCGCCAGGCCCCAGTAATGCCAGACTCAGTCCAGTCTAGATCACGCTCCGGCGGGCTATCGGACAGCATAAACCAGCGCGCAGTATCGGCGCCGTAAGTACTGATGATGTCTTCCGGGTCAATCACGTTCTTTTTTGATTTAGACATTTTCTCGGAACGGCCGACGGTCAATGGTTCGCGGGTCTCAACATGGATCAGGGTATCGCCTTCTCCATCGATCACGTCCGCCGGCACGACCCAGTCGCCGCCCCCGGTCTTATAAGTTTCATGGCAAATCATGCCCTGCGTAAACAGCCCCGCGAACGGCTCGTCGATTCCAGCATGACCGGTTTTCTTCATGGCCCGCGAGAAAAACCGCGAATAAAGCAGATGAAGGATCGCGTGTTCGATACCGCCAATGTACTGATCCACCGGCAGCCAGTAATCCGCTGCGGCACGGTTAGTCGGCACATCTGCGTTCGGTGATGCGAAGCGGGCAAAATACCAGGAAGAATCAACAAACGTGTCAAAGGTGTCTGTTTCCCGCACCGCCGGCTTGCCGCATTTGGGGCAATCGACGTTTTTCCAGTCCTCATGGCGGTCGAGAGGATTACCCGGCCGGTCGAACGAGACATCGTTGGGCAGCACCACTGGCAGATCTTCTGCCGGCACTGGCACTGCACCGCAGTCGTTGCAATGGATAATCGGGATGGGGCAGCCCCAGTACCTCTGGCGCGAAATGCCCCAGTCGCGCAACCGGAAATTAACTTCGCGTTTGCCATTGCCGGCGGCTTCAATGCGTCCTGCGATTTCCGCCTTGGCGGCGTCCACATCCATGCCGTTTAGGAAATCAGAATTAGCAAGCTTTCCGGCATCTGTATAGGCGACATCGTCGACGGTGAAATTATTTTCACCTTCGGGTACGACGACCGGCAGAACGTCTAGCCCGTATTTGCGGGCAAAGTCCAGATCGCGCTGGTCGTGCGCGGGGCAACCGAAGATCGCGCCGGTGCCGTATTCCATCAGGATGAAATTGGCGACATAAATCGGCATGGTCTTGCAGTCGATAAACGGGTGTTTCACCCGCAGCCCTGTATCGAGGCCAACTTTCTCGGCCTGCTCGATCGTGGTTTCCGACGTTCCCAGACGGCCGCATTCCTCGATAAACGCTGTCAGCTCGTTATTGCCATTCGCCAGTTTTGCGGCGAGCGGGTGCTCGGGCGAGATTGCACAAAAGCTTGCACCAAATATCGTATCCGGGCGGGTCGTATAGACTTCCAGCCCTTCATCCCGGCCTTCCATTTCGAATTCGATTCTCAGGCCTTCTGACCGACCGATCCAGTTGGCCTGCATCAGGCGGACTTTGTCGGGCCAGCGGTCCAACGTATCCAACGCGTCCAGAAGTTCTTGGGCGTATTCGGTGATCTTGAAGAACCATTGGGACAGCCGACGCTTTTCGACCGCCGCGCCCGAACGCCAGCCACAGCCGTCGATGACCTGTTCATTGGCGAGCACGGTCTGGTCGACCGGGTCCCAGTTGACCCACGCTTCGCGTTGATCGATTAGCCCCGCGTCGATGAAATCCAGGAACATCTTTTGTTCATGGCGGTAATAGTCTGGATGGCAGGTCGCAATTTCTCGCGACCAGTCGATCGATAGGCCCATCATTTTGAGTTGGCGGCGCATGGTGTCGATATTTGCATAGGTCCATTCGGCGGGATGGACTTTCTTTTCTATCGCCGCGTTTTCTGCCGGCATGCCGAACGCGTCCCAGCCCATCGGATGCAGCACGTTGTAACCCTGCGCGCGTTTATAACGTGCGACGACATCGCCCATGGTGTAGTTGCGGACATGGCCCATGTGAATCCTACCGGACGGATAGGGAAACATCTCCAGCACATAGTATTTAGGCAGGTTCGGATCTTGCTCCGCCACAAAGCACCCGCCATCTTCCCACGCTGTTTGCCACCGGGCCTCGGCCTCCTTGAAGGCGTAGCGTGACGTGGCGCGGTTCTGGGGGGTATTGGTCGTCATGCGGCGGGGTTCCCGGCAAGAATAATCACGCATTAATCGGCTCCATTACCGATCACGGGGCTAGGCAAGGACGTTCAGCCTAAATAGAGGTGCCTTATACGAGAATTCGGGATCGATTTAAACCGCTCTGCGGTGTCGGGCAAATTCAGTTTTCGGCCAGCCTGTCAACTGGTCAGGCAACCCACCTTTCATTAATGACGAGTGAGCGTCTCCGGGTAGCCCTTTATTCGGTGTCTGTGCGTGCCGCAAAGCGCAGCTGCCGCGCGCGGTTCAGAATTTCGTTCTCCAGATTGACTGCGGTCACTTTTGAGACTGATGCGTCGAACCAGCCGTTCCCTGCACGGCTCTGGCGGAAGACTGCAACGCGCACCCCGTCAGCCCGCAGCTGCCGCCCGAGAATATAGATGTTAATTTTGAAACGTTCGGCGGGGGTTTCAGGCGGGGTGTACCAATCGGTAATGATCACGCCACCAAACGGGTCAGCCGAGGATAGCGGCAGAAAAGAGATTGTGTCGAGCGAGGCGCGCCAAAGATAGTTGTTCACGCCTATGCCGCCACCGCCGCCGCTGCTCTTTTTAGTACCGCCTTCAAACAGCCCTAGGACATCCATCTTTGTTCCGTCGGTGCCAAATACTGTATCTTTGGGATTGTTATAGCCTCGGTTAGATTGTCCAGGCTCCGGCGTATCGGGGTCGTCGATCGGTGGAATTGCGCCCGCGCAGCCGGCCACCATCAACGCCCCGGTGATGGCGAACACTGCGCAGATACATTTCAGGCGGCATCCCAATATACTTGTTTCTTCTGTCTTAACTGTCATTTCGGCTTTCTCGACTGTGATCCGCAGCCTAACAGCGATCGTTCCCTCTTTCCAGACGCCTTTGCTTTCCAACATCTCTGGCATACCGGGAGAAGTGATCAATAGATACTTTTGACTGTAATCGGACCGGACACAGACTGCAATAACGGGAATTATTATAAGTTTCAGCGGTATTCTGGGATTAATGGCTCTAGCATGACGACATCAACTCACCCGCCCGGACGGTGTGGTAAATTTAACACAGGTGTGTAATTTATTCTTCTGTCGCGCGATAATTTATTGAATTCGTTAACAATCCTCCGTAGAAAAAGCTGTGCTAACCGGTTCGAGCAAACGCTCGTGTGCGGTTGGTCCTACAAGCAAAAGCGTCAAGTGCACCGTGCACGTCGCGCGGCTGCACAACCTGACGATTTCCTTTTGGAGGGGAATTATGAAAAAGCAACTACTAACAACGACCGCTATGGTCACAGCGGGTATCTTCGCCGTTTCTGGCGCAGCCCTCGCAAAGAAGCCAACCCTGACGGTCGGGGGTTCCACCGAACAGATCTTTGGTATTGGCTCAAATGCCGATGACTTTGATGCCGCGAATGGACAACGGGCGGGCTTCGACCAGCAATCTGATACGGAAGTGCACTTCAAAGGCTCTGTGACCCTTGATAACGGAATTAAGATCAAGACCCGCACGGAACTTGAAGGTAATAGCACCTCTGGTGGTGACACGATTGACGAAAACTGGATGCGCATTTCTGGTTCGTTCGGTGAAATTCGTCTCGGTTCGGGTGATGCGGCTGGTCAGGTAATGACTACGGGTTATCTCGGCACATGGTCAACAGGCGTTGGACAGCTGCTTGCGTTCGACACCACTGACTGGATCACGAGGCCCGGCACAGTAGGCGCTAGCACCGTTGGCCGTGTTGATCTGAGTTCAGATGCTGAGCAAATCTCTTACTACACACCGCGTATGTCCGGCCTCCAATTGGGCGTGTCGTATATCCCGTCAGATAACGAGGACGTGAACAACAGCCGTCCGCTTAATACTGCGGGCGACCGTGATGGCTTCTCGATGGGAGTCAACTATGTTGGTAAGTTCAACGGGGCAGGCGTAGGCTTGGCTGCTGGTTACGCAACGGAAGACGAAACCACAACCGGCGTGTCCAATCGCGAAGTCTGGGCTGTCGGTGGACGTATCGACTTCCAAGGAATTCGTATTGGTATGAGCTTCCAAGACCTTGAAGAGCAGCATAACGAAACTACCAATGTGACCACGGCTGCTGGTCAGGAGACCTTCGAGATCGGCCTTCGTTACACTATGGGCAAGGATGCTTTCAGCATTACGCACCTCAACGCCGAAACAAACGCCACCCAGTCTACAGGACTTAACGGTGACGAGACTGAAGTCACGGCTCTTGCTTATCGTCGGGTGCTCGGCCCAGGCGTGTTCTGGAAAGTGACCGCTAGTTTTGCTGACTTCAGCGACGGTGCCACGGCCGCCGCTAATTCGGCTTCAAATGATGGCGAGGCAATCGCGACGACGATCCAGGTCCGTTTCTAGGATCTGACGTCTTGTGACGATTTGAAGGGGCGGCCTTTTAGGCCGCCCCTTTTGCGATTCATGTTACGTATTCATTAACGACCACCGCCTTAATCGCTGCCGGGATCTTTACCGTTTTCAGCGTCGGTAAATCGACGATCGCGGGTTAACTGGCATGCTGTTTATCCCAGAACGGCTATCAGATATAAATCCCGGACCGGACAAGCTGGGTGGGGATTTCAACCTCAATTTTAGCCTATCACAGGAAGACCGAGCCGAGAATATTCATCGGGTTGGCGAAGTTGCGGCGCTGATTGGGTGTGCCGGTTTCGTATCCGGCAAAAACACGATAGTCTGGAGCCATGAATCCAGAATGTAAAACCTACAGCGGCACGATAAAACGGCCTACTGAAATCGCCGATAATCTTGCGGCGGTAGAAGAGAAAATTGCCGCTGCCGCGTCGGATACTGGGCGGGACCCGTCTTCCATTTCGCTCATTTCCGTGTCGAAATCTCATCCCGCGTCGGCGGCGTCCGGAGCATTGGCCGCGGGCCATCGCGTATTCGGTGAAAACCGTGTGCAGGAGACCGAGGGCAAATGGCCGTCACTTAGGGCGGCGTATCCCGATGCGAACGTTCACCTGATCGGACCACTGCAAACGAACAAAACTGCAGACGCAGTTGCACTGTTTGACGCCATCCAGACTGTGGACCGAGAAAAGCTTGCCCGGAACCTGGCGGAGGAAATGGCGCGGCAGGATCGCCATCCTGATCTATTCATCCAGGTCAACACTGGCGAGGAGCCGCAAAAGGCCGGCGTTTTACCGCTCGACGCTGACGCTTTCATCGCCAAGTGCCGTGTAGAACTGGATTTGCCGGTGGTCGGATTGATGTGCATTCCGCCAGTCGATGAAAACCCAGCGCTGCACTTTGCCTTGCTTGCCGAGATGGCTGCGCGTAACGGTCTTGACCGGCTCAGCATGGGCATGTCGGCAGATTATGAAACCGCGGTCCGGCTCGGGGCTACGGAGGTGCGAGTTGGCACGGCTATTTTCGGCACGCGCCCTCAGCGATCTTAAATACCTTTTCGGGGTAGCTCTCTTGCCACGTGGGCGCCTGCGTAATCACAAGCCGGTCCTCGCCGGGGATCCAGTGTTGGAGGATAAGCTCCAGATCATGCCTCGCGAAGGCGACACAACCTTCAGTGGGCGGGTAGCCTGGTCCAGCAGCTATATGGATGAAAATAGCACTTCCTGCCCGCGGCACCACGGGGTCACTGTTGTGGTTGGTTACGACAACGATGTCGTATAAGGCATCGTCACGCCATAAGGCTTCGCAGCGAGCAGCATGCGGCAGGGCGACGAGCGTATTGTAGTCTTCATGATCGGGACTGTCGCACCAGCCGTCGGATGCTGAAATAACATCAATCGCGATCGTTGTTAGGGGCTTAGCGCCTCGGTCCGGCCGATATAGTACCTTGGTGAGATTAAAATTGCCGACCGGGCTGGCGCCATCGCCTTCTATTTTGCAGGCAGAGATGCCGCCTCGCCCGATCGCACACCGATATTGCCGGCCGCGAAAAACCGCCCAGCCAATCGAACCTTGTGAGGAGACGGTTAATGTCATGTGGTGTTTATAGGAAATCCGGCCGGTCAGCGAAACCGTCGCGATGTCCGGGAGATGGGACAAACAGGTAAGGCTCGACGACGCAATGATATTCCGGGTGTCGCGGCGGCTCCCGCATTGGCGCCATTGCGGCAAAACCCCGGGACTGATAAATGGCTTTCCTATACCATGCTGGGGAGCCCAGGTACGGCAAGGGCTCGCTCTGAATGCTCCGATAACGCTTTCGCGAGAACGGTTGAACTGAGCTAGTATATCGCCAGCTTCATGAGGACCACGGCGTGACCGGCGCATGCGCTAACCCTTTCAACGGGTCATAACTATCGGAAAGAATGACGACACATGGTTAACGGGAAAAGCCTGCTTCTGGTAGATGATGACGATTCGCTTCGCGAAGTGCTGCGCGATCAACTAGAGCTTCACGATGAATTTACCATCCAGGAAGCATCTAGCGCTGCTGATGCGCTCGAAATTGCCAAGGATTCGAACTACGACTTGCTGATCCTAGATGTCGGATTGCCCGACATGGACGGGCGAGAGGCCTGCCGGCTTATACGGCGCACTGGCTTTAATGCGCCAATCATAATGCTCGCCGGCGCCGATACCGAGGTGGGTGCGATCCTTGGTATCGACTGCGGTGCCGATGACTACGTGACCAAGCCTTTCAAGCTCGGCGTTTTGCTCGCGCGTATTCGCGCCCAGCTCCGTCAGCACGCACGCTCCGAAGACGCCGCGTTCAATATAGGGCGATATTCCTTCCGACCATCAGCCAAGATGCTGATCGATTCGGAAAACGGGGATCAAAAGACACGGCTGACGGAAAAAGAAACGGCGATCCTCAAGTATCTTTTCCGAGCCGGCGACAATGTGATTGGCCGCGAGGTGCTTTTGAATGAGGTCTGGGGATACAATTCCGGCGTGACGACCCACACGTTGGAAACCCATGTTTATCGTCTGCGTCAAAAGATCGAGCGCGATCCAGCTAATGCTGAGTTTCTCGTGACTGTGCCGGGCGGCTACCGTTTGGTGCCCTGAAGGGGTTGTCCCTATAGCGCCTTGATACCGCCGCCGTCGACGCCGAGGATCTGGCCTGTGATGTAGCTGGCGCGATCGCTGGCAAGAAATACAACCGAATCCGCAACTTCCATCGCTTCGCCCATACGGCCCATTGGGATACCCTTGGCAGGATCGGACATACCCGAATCTATCATTTGCTGCTGGCGCTCGGACATGATCGGACCGGGAGATGATGCGTTGACACGAATTCCTTTGGGCCCGTATTCGTTGGCAAGACCTTTGAGGACCAGATTAAGGGCCGCGTTCACGCTGCCACCCGGCAGATGAATACTAATCGGGAGTTTGCCGCCGGTCCCGGTGATGGCAACGATTGACCCCGACTCACGGGCGATCATATGCGGCAGGGCTGCTTGGAAACAGTTGATGTAGCCGAGATACTTGACTTCTAGTGCCGCGCGAAAGACATCGGCATCTATTTCAAGGAATGGACCAAATGCCGGCACTGCCACCGTGGCTGCCAAAACATCTATCTGACCCCATGTGCCCACAATGTCCTCGGAAGACGTTTTAACACCGTTGGCATCCGTGACGTCAACCGGCACCGATAAAGCTTCGCCGCCGCCGGTGTTGATTTCATCGACAAGTGCGGCCAAGGCGTCTGGATTTCGTGCTGATGCTGCCACCCTTGCCCCTTCGCGCGCAAAGCTCAAGGCAATCTCCTGACCGATCGCGCCGGTCGCGCCCGTTACCCATGCCACCTTACCGTCCAGTCCCATATCCATTTTCTCTCTCCCTTTTTAAACTTATATCTGGCCGTGCGGGTTCAGCGCGATTAGTTCGGGGGCAGTTCCCGCTGCTGTCCCCGCCGCGTAAATTATCGCCCGCGCAACCTCCGCGGCGGGCAGGCGTGCATTTTGCCGCTTGGCGTAGGCGGCGACGACAGCTGGGTGTTCCGCTTGATCCATAAGCTCGGTATCCAGCAGCCCAGGCGCGATCTCGGTGACGCGGATGCCATATTCGGCAAGCTCGATCCGCATGCCGCGGGTAACCGCTGCGGTTGCATGCTTGGTGGCCGCGTAGAAAGTAGTCAGCGGATATACCTGACGCGCAAGGACGGAAGAGATGTTGATAATGTGTCCGGACCGTCGCGCCGCCATTCCGCGCGCTATTCCCTGGCTCAAAACCAGCAGAGCGTGGACGTTCAGTTCCCATGCTCCGCGCCACATATCGGGATTGGCGTCGAGGAACGGTGCATGCGCTGTCCGCCCGGCAAGATTGACAAGGATGTCGACCGCGCCGGCCTCGGCGATCAGACGGTCAGTGAAGCCCGGATCGGTTAGATCGCCAGCAATAACGCGGATATTGTCTCCAGCCCCGGCTTTAAGTGAAGCAAGCTTGTCTTCGCTTCGTGCGACGGCAATAACTTCGGCGCCGTCGGCGGCGAACATTAACGCGGTTTCGCGGCCGACGCCAGTTGAAGCACCCGCCACGAGTACGGTCTTATTATCAATTGTCATGCGTGCTCTGTCCCTCAGGCGCCCAACGTTCCGCCGCCATCAACCACCATTTCGTGCATAGTGATATAGCGAGACTGTTCCGATAACAGAAACGCTACCGCATCGGCAACGTCTTCAACCTTTGCGATTCGGCCGAGCGGCACGCCGGCGCGGAAATTATCTAGGTCGCCCTTCAGCATGGCCTGGCCAAACCCCATGCTTTCCATCATCCGCTGGATCATTGGCGTTTCGGTCGCCCCCGGCGCAACGGTGTTGACGCGGATGCCGACCGGTCCCAGTTCCAGAGCCAAGACACGCATCAAATGGCTTACCCCTGCCTTTGACGCGCAATAGGCGCCTTGGCGGACCCGCGGGACGCGCGCCGCATTAGAGGAGACCGTAACGATCGAGCCTGCTTTGATTTCTGTCATGTGCCGGGCCACGTGTCGAGTGACCAGCCAAGTGCCGCGCAGGTTGACGTTAAAATGCGCGTCGAACTCGCTGACTGACTGGTCTATTAGCGGGCCGAGATGTTGAACCCCCGCAACATTGACCAGCCCGTTGATGGTGCCTAGTGCTGTCACAGCGCCACTAATCGCCGTCTCAACCGAGGCCTCGTCGGTGACGTCGGCGGCAAACCAGTGCGCGCCGAGTTCCGTTGCTATTCCTGTTAAAGTTTCAGCCTGTCGGTCGATCAGCGCAAGCTTCGCGCCGCCAGAGGCGAGATGCCGCGCAACACCTTCACCGATGCCCTGAGCAGCACCGGTGACGATTATACCTGCGTTCTTTATTCCCTGAAGTTCCATTAGCTTCTCCAACTCCCCGAAATACCGGCGGCGATACAGTCCGCCGTGGTGCCAAACAGAATTTCGGCATCCGATACAGAGCGTGCGAATAGCGCCATCTTTGCCGAGTTGGTCGCGAGGCGTGCACCCTGCGGTACCCGATCATATGAGACCACGGCGCAATTGTCCGCCGTCACAGATACGCCGGCATTGGTCAACACCTCGATTACCCCTTCGGCCTTCGCAATATCCCAGGTCGATCGGTTGGTATGAATGCAGAACTTAACGTCGAGGCTGGCATGCCCCCCATTCAGCATCGCCACCGCGTCCCGAAGCTGTTCGATCGACGCGTGCGGACAGCCGATCGAGATGATCTCGACGGGCCCCTTCGTGCCGTTGGCCGTAGCTGCGTGTTCGCCGGAGATTGCCGCCTCGTCGATGACAAACTCTTCCACCGGCGCCCCACCACCCAACGCCGCTTCAAGATTCGGAGATTCGGGTGTGACGCCAGCTATATGGAACATCGCAGCCGCCCCGCGGATGGCGAAGGCGGCCCCGAAGGCGACGTATTCGTCGGTATTGGGCGTCGATTTGATCCCGTCGAGCACGGGGATACGG
>MDTB01057369.1_pt1 | contig 10711 bp, 12 predicted proteins | sample 811161 | NCBI WGS metagenome assembly MDTB01 (sample SAMN05326650, study PRJNA326480) | marine metagenome | isolation source: seawater | place: Mediterranean Sea | collected 2009 | reverse complement strand
CAAAAGAAGTTGAAATATGCTGCTCAGCAACTGGGGGAAACCCTCAACATACTGTTGGACGCGCCCGCTTAGGAGCACATTGATCCAACCTCAGTTTTCGGAGGTGCGTGTCGATCATGCTGCCCTGAGAAGCCTGAGGTAGCCGAATCCCACAAAACGTTGATTTTCTTCGTCATACAAACGGTAATTTACCGCTTTCAAGCTGGCCCATAGAGTGATTTGAGGCACCTTTTGGAAGATTTCTTCGCTCTGGTGACATTTCTCCAGATTGTAATTCGGTATTCTGGGGCCCAGATGGTGAATGTGATGGAACCCAATGTTGCCCGAAAACCATTGCAACACCTTTGGTAGTCTGTAAAAGGAGCTTCCTTCCAGCGCTGCTGTAAGGTAATCCCAATTTTCACTTCTCTCCCAATAAACTCCTTCGAACTGGTGCTGCACATAAAAAAGCCATATTCCCAGCGAACCGGCCACCAGCATGACACTTGCCTGTATAATCAAGTAAGCCTGCCATCCGAAAATGTAACTCATGGCTACTGCCATGGCGAGCACTCCGATATTTGTCCAAAACACGCTTCTACGCTCTCGCGGTGGAGAATTAGGGGTAGAAAAACGGTGTTTGATGAAAAATAATCCCAATGGACCAAACCCAAACAAAACGATTGGGTTACGAATGAATCGGTAGGCAATTTTCTTCCATTTGGATGACTTGAGATATTCCTCGACTGTCATGATCCAGACGTCACCGATACCGCGCCTGTCCAAATTGCCCGATGTGGAATGATGGACGCCGTGCTCCCACCGCCATTGGAAATAGGGGGTAAATTCCAGTATGCCAAGAATGGACCCCAGCGTATGGTTTGCCTTCTGTGATTTGAAGAAGGATCCGTGACCGCAATCATGGAAAATGATGAACACGCGCACCAGAAATCCACCTGCCAGCAAGATTAGGGGCAGAAGCAGCCAGTATGAAACGTTCATGGCGTAATACATCATCACCCACAATCCGGCGTAGGGAACCAAGGTGTTCACTATCTGCCATATCCCTCTAGCCACTGATTGCTTCTGATACTTTGCAATAATGGCCTTCCACGTAACCGTGTTTGGTTTTTTACTCATTCGCGTAATCAATTTGCAGCCTTATTTGAAATCAGCCAAATTGTTTTTATTAGAAATTTCTTCTTTTTTTAAATTTTTTCCGAAAATGGCAAGCCAGATCTTTTGTAACTGGTTGTTTCCTAATAAAAAGGCTCGCAAACAGGGTGCATTGCTTATTTGCAGTCAGGTCGATAAATTCATAGTAGACCTCCGGCTGATGCCTTTCAGAATGACTTCATGGAACCAAGCATTGAGCGCAGTCGACGTGACTTTCCGGGCAAGATGGCTTCATCCGGTCTCGTTCTAGGGGCTCCTTGGATTCGAGCCAGGACTGCGGGACCTTTGGTCAAGATACTGGATTTGAAAAAAAATCAGTAAGTCGCCTGAAATGTACCATGGCTGGCCCACTTTATCTCTCTTGCAAAATGGCGAAATGGTCCTCGCCTGGTCTGGTGGGAGGGAAGGCCATGTATGCCCATTTGGGCAGGTTCATTATACGAAATCGCGCGATGGTGGCGAACACTGGTGCTGGCCCAGAGTCATTTTGGATAGTGGTTTGGATGACCGCGATGCAGGTGTTCTTGAAACCAGAAACGGTACCTTGCTAGTCACTACCTTCAGTTCTCTGGCTTACGAGCCGATTTTTCGGCGAGCGCTTGCATCAGGAGACTGGGAATCCAAACGGATTCGGCGTTGGACAGCAGCCCATAACCGCCTTGAAAGTGAGGCTCGAGAGCGAGAATTGGGGCAATGGATGATACGTTCCGAGGATGGAGGTAAATCCTGGTCTCGCCAATACGATTCCATTGTCAACAGCCCGCATGGGCCTATTCAACTGATGAGTGGCAGATTGGTATACGCAGGAAAAGAGCTCTGGACAAACAGTCAGCGGGTCGGCCTCTGTGAATCTTCGGATGATGGGAAATCCTGGCGATGGTTATCGGAAATTCCTGCACGCGATGGGGATGATCCCAGAAATTATCATGAGCTTCATGCGGTTGAAATGCCCGATAGAAGGATCGTCGTTCACATACGCAATCATAATCCAGCGCACGCCCAAGAAACCCTTCAGTGCGAATCACCCGATGGAGGCAGGTCCTGGACCAAGCCCCGAAGCATCGGTGTATGGGGCTTACCCTCCCATTTGCTGGGTCTTTCAGATGGCAGAGTACTGATGACTTATGGTTATCGAAGACCTCCCTTTGGCAATCAGATTCGAATCAGCGAGAATGGACGCAAATGGTCTGCTCCAAAGACTATTTCAGATGATGGCGCTTCGGTAGATCTCGGATACCTCAGTACCGTGCAATTGAAGGATGGCACATTTGTAACCGTTTGATATGAACTTCCCAGAAATGCCTCAAACGCCGTTTTACGTCAAGCGAGATGGGTGTTGGAAAGCTGAACAAATCAATAATTGGGATTTGTAAAATATTCTACACCATTATTTTGAAATATTTTACATGGTCTGCATGGGAAACTGCACCATCGAACTGATTTTGAATCTCATGTCGCGCATGCATTCGGGTCAGGAATTATTCGAAAACAAACCTCAGTTTCAGCGCTCCCATAAATTTGCAAAAGCCATTGAAACCAGCAAAAAAGCCCAACAGCTGATCGGCTGTTGGGCTTTGGAAAGTTTCCTCCTGTGGGCCTTGCTTACCCGCCGTCTTCGCCGATCGCTTCGACAGGACACCCCTCCATGGCTTCCTGACATTGAGTGGATTCGTCATCGTTTTCAGGTTGTTTGTAGACAAAAGAGTATCCTCCGTCTTCCTCACGTTTGAAGTTTTCTGGCGCGGTCTCACGACAGAGATCGCAATCGATGCATTGGTCATCGACGTAGTATTTGCCACCTGCGTTTTCGGGTTGTTTGTTTGCTGCGTCTGCCATAATTTTTTCTAGTTCCTGTGTTCCTTGCTATGAAGAGTCTTCCCAGAAGAGCCCTTTTTGATTGACGTGTGCTTATCTAAACCCCTCCTTTTGTGCGGTGCGTGCGGAATAATGCCATGTCACACCTCTGGAGTGATCAACACACTCAAGTGAGTAAAATAATTGAGATTTATTCGTAGCGCAAGGCCTGAATTGGATGTAAGCCTGCGGCCTTGTAAGCAGGGAAGATGCCTGCAACGACTCCCACCAATGCACTGAAAGCAACTGCCAGAAGCATGGGCGGTGTGGTGATGATGGGGGAATTCTGTGCAGGGGAGGCCAGCTCTATCAGTTCCACCAGCACAAAGGAGAAAGCCAGGCCCACTACTGCGCCGATCAGTGCCACAGCGATACTTTCCACTAGAATTTGTGTGAAAATAGCTTCACTGCTGGCTCCAACGGCTTTGCATGTCCCGATTTCCCGAATGCGTTCGTTGATGCTGGCGAGCATGATGTTCATGATCCCTATCCCCCCCACAAGCAGGCTCAGGCCAGCAATGACGCCTTGACTGATGCGCATGTTCCGTATGCGTGTTCGTATGTCGTTGATTTGATTTTCCTCTGTTTCAAATTCAAAATCCACAATGCCGTTATGCATCGTCAGCATCACGTTCCTTGCCTGTTGCAAGGCTGGTTCCAGCAGGTCGAGGTCCGCTATCTTGATGTCAATGTCTGTCAATCTTGGATCCGGGGTTCCATCTTCATTGGAGGCTGCCCTGAACTTGATCCACGCGGTGTTCAGAGGCATGTAAACCACGTTGTTCTTTCGCCAGAAAGCATCGCCCCATTTCTTTGCGCCACTCCATCCACGCTGGCGTTTAACGCCCCCTTTCGTTTCCTGTTGCTGTTTCTTGGCTAGTTCCTTGAGTTTGCGTTCCTGCTCACTTTCGTAATGCCTGAACATGCCGACAATCGTGAATGGCTGGCCTCCGATCTGTATTATTTTTCCGATAGGCACAATCGTCTCACCTGTTTGTTCCGGGCTTCCGAACAGCTGGTCGCGCACACCTGTTCCTATGACGCAGACGCTGTTTGCAAATTCCTCATCGAGATCGCAAAAGAACCGGCCATGTTCGAGTTCGTAAAGGTTCATTTCCAGAACAGCAGGCCAGACACCGACGATTTCTGAAGTGGAGGCTGTCTTTCCCTTGCTGGTGACACGCGTGCTTCGCCAGTCCAGTCGCATTTCGGGCGAGATGGTTTTAACCAATGGTGCGCTTGCTTGAAGGGCATATACATCCCTGATCAGACGCCCCGGGCTCTGGTCACGCAAGTGATCCTGCCAGACGGGGACATCCTCGTCGTCGATCCTAACCTTGTCCAATCCACCCATGGCGATCATGGACTCTTTCATGCCCTTTTCCATGCCAGTGATGACCGCAGCCATGGCGACCAGGCTGGATACACCCAAAACGATTCCCAGCATGGTCAAAAGAGTCCTGAATTTATGAGCCCAGATATCCTTCAATCCGATCAGTATGGCGTTGTAGAGGTTCATGAAGCTCAGTGATCAGTCGTATTTCAAGGCTTGAATGGGATGAAGTTTAGATGCCTTGACGGCTGGTATCATACCCGCGACGATACCTACCACCGCACTGCAGCCCCAGGCAAAGAGCATCGCCTCGCCTGTGATGACCGGGTTGTTTTCAGTGGGGGTGAATGCGGTGATGGAATCGACCAGGGCAATCGAAACAGCCAACCCCATGATGCCTCCGATCAGGGCAATGATGACACTTTCAATGATGATCTGCACAAAGATGTCGATTGTCGTTGCTCCAACCGCCTTGCGTATACCTATTTCACGAACACGTTCTGAAACGCTTGCAAGCATGATGTTCATGATACCAATGCCACCCACAACCAGCGCAATGGCAGCGATAATGACGCCGCTCATTCTGAAGTTTTTGATGGTTACCTGAATGCCGTCGGCAAGATCTTCCTCGGTGCGGAAGGACCAGTCTTCTATTCCATTATGCGATACCTGCAACACATTACGGATTTGCTGAAGAGCTGTTTCAAGCAATGAAATGTCCCTCACTTTCATATAAATCCCTGACAAGCGCGGGTCTGCTTTTTCATCCAGTCCTGCTGCGGCTCTGAACTGAATCATCATCGTCTTCAGTGGGATGAAAATCGAATTGTTCTTGAGCCTGAACACGTAACCGCTTGGACCGCTGCTTCCCCTTCCTTTGTCACGCACCACGCCTCCTTGAGGATTCTGTTGAGCCTGGAGTTTTGCGAGTTCTTTTTCCTTTTTCTCTTTCTCAGTCATGTAATGCTCGAACATGCCTACAATGGTGAACGGTTGACCGTTAATACGTATGGTCTGGCCGATGGGAATGATTTCCTCCCCCGTTTTTTCAGGATCTCCAAACAAGTCGTTTCTCAGTTCTATCCCGATCACGCAGACGCTGCGTGCTTCTTCATTGTCAATTTCGTTGAACATTCGCCCGTGCTCCACTCGGTGATCCTCCAGATCGAGAATGCCGGGCCATGTGCCGTAAAGTCGCCATGGTCTTGCCCTTTTGTTCCTGTAGGTCACATTGATCCGCGAGCGATATCCATGCTGTTCGACTATGGGAGTGACGTTTTCAACCAGTGGGGCACCGGATTGAAGGGCATAAACGTCCTTCATCAACAAGCCTGGGATCTGGTCTGTCAAATGCCGTTGATGCGGAGGCAGGTCGTCCTGGAATTCAACCCTGACTTTTTCAAGTCCGCCCATGGCCACCAAGGCCTCTTTCATGCCGTTTTCCATCCCTTTGACAAGTGCCGACATGGCCACCAGGCTGGATACTCCCAGAATGATGCCCAACATCGTCAAGAGAGATCTGAACTTGTGAGCCCAGATCTCCTTCATGCCGATGAACATGGTATTCCAGAAATTCATGCGTCAGCGGGGCGGTTCAGCTTGAAACGTGACTCTTGCCCTGACAGTTTGGCGTCCACATCACTTGCGATTTTGCCGTCTCTGATTTCGATTTTTTTTGGGGTTAGAGCAGCGATCTCTGGATCGTGAGTGACCAGCATGATGGTGCGTCCTTCCTCATGCAGCTTGCAAAATGTTTCCAAGATCATTTCACCCGTGTGAGAATCCAGATTGCCCGTAGGCTCATCAGCAAAAATAATGCGCGGATCATTGACGAGAGCGCGGGCGATGGCGACACGTTGCTGTTGTCCTCCGGACAGCTGGGATGGTCGATGCTTTGCTCTGTCTTCAAGGTTCACCAGATCCAAGGCCTGCATGGCTCGTTCCCGACGTTTCCGGCTGGAGGCTCCTTTGTAAATCAGGGGCAATTCGACATTCTGAGCAACGCTCAATTTTGGGAGGAGGTTGAAAAACTGAAAAACAAACCCGATTTTTTCGCCTCTTACCTTGGCAAGCTGGCGGGGAGTGGCATCATGGATGTCCATGCCGTCAAGATTCATGGATCCTGATGAAGGCGTGTCCAGGCAGCCCAGAATATGCATCAATGTCGATTTCCCGCTTCCTGAAGGGCCGATGATGGAGGTGAAATCACCTTGATCAACGTCCAGATCCACGCCATCGAGGGCGTGAATCACTTCCCCTCCAAGATGGTAGGTTTTTCTGATTTCTCGCAGTTCGACAAGTGCCATGGCTGATCGTTAGATGGGGTTTGACGCCAGTTCACCAGCTCCTGCCCCGACTGCATCAGATTCCACTATGGAATCGGCGGGAGGTTGTTCCAGTGAGACAATTTCGCCTGCACGCAGGCCTTTCAATACCTCGGCGAAAAAATAGTCAGCCACACCAATCTCGATCAGGCGGCGAACAAATGAATTTCCACTCTGGACGAACACGTATCTTTCCTGCTTGCGAACGGATTCATTGTATTCGGTGAAAACTGCTCCAAGCGGCACAGCCACCACCCCTGCCGCTGACTGCACGGGAATTTTTATATTTGCAGTCATTCCCGGCTGTATGCGGGGGTCGATTTCTCTGAGATGAATGCGGGCTGAAAATCCCTTGATGCCATTTTCTATGGTGGCTTGCGGGGCGATCCTTTCAACGACGCCCTTCACCTTCAGTCCCGAGATGGCTTCCACTTGAATCTCTACTTCCAAGCCAACACTCAGTCGGCTGACGTCGGCCTGGTTGACATGTGCATTAATGATCATCTGTGTCAGGTCTGCAATGGTCAGTACTTCGGTGCCACTATTGAATCCTCCCGACCCAGACACCGCCTGACCTGCAGACACGGGGCGTGTCAAAACGGTGCAATCAAATGGGGCAAGGATCTGCGTGCGTTCCATGCGTTCCATCGCCAGATCCAGATCCTTTTGTGCCCGCTCAATGCTGTTTTTTGCCAGGTTGAACTCGGTCTCGGTGTTCTGGAAAGCTTCCCTTGATACAAGTTTTTCCTCAAATAACTTTCTGTCGCGTTCGAAATTCCGCTTGGCTTTTTCCAACTGCAAGTTGGCTGCATCTATTTGGGTCTGCTTTTGCTCAATCTCGATTTGAATATTCTTGTCGTCCAATGAGAAGAGCAGGTCTCCTTCCTTCACCTTGTCCCCCACGTCGACTGGCAGCTGTTCGATCATACCGTTGACCTCTGGGCGAACTGATACCTGCTCGGCCGGGGTAATTTCACCCGCCACCGTGACCACAAAATCTATGTCCTTTGTTTCTACTTCAGCTGTGGTTGCTCGAGCATTAAGCTCTTCACTGCTGGAAGGCGCCGATTCTTTTGATTTCTTGAGATAGATGAAGCCAAATGCGGCAGCCCCAACGATCACGATTGCTAAAATGATATTCTTCATCTTTGTTTTTTCGACCTAGACAGTAAACCCAGAGTTACAAAAAATAATACGTTTACGTGCTAATAGTGCCTCCTGATGGCATTGAATCAAGTTGTTAATGGCCGCGAATTCCAAACCCGGGCAAAATGGCAAGCAACATGTTGTCGCTTTTTGCCTTTCAAAGGCGCAGTTTCGTCAAATAATTTCGTTTCTGTGTTCTTTAATGAGGCATTACTTTTTCTTGCATCGAGTTTGAGGCGGACTTTTCAAAATTTAGTAGTGCAAGTTTTTCAATGGTCTCTGAAGGGGGAGGGGTAGCAGTAATCTGTAATCCTTTTGGTCATCAGGTGAAATACAATCCAGGAATGGCATTGAGCGTGGTCTTTTCGCAACAAGACAAAGACAATAATGGGTTTCTCAGCTTCCCTTCCATGGACTTCCAGCAGGCGAGTCCTTTTTTTTGAAAAAACATCACAAACCTATTGACGGTTCATTGGCAATTGGCATACATTCTGGCTCCCGTTTTTAGCGGGGGCGTAGCTCAATTGGTTAGAGCGCTGCCCTGTCACGGCAGAGGTTGCGGGTTCGAGTCCCGTCGCTCCCGCCATTTTTTTTAAATGGCAAATTTTTCACGGATTACATCCTGTGTTTCGTGCTTACTCCTTCCATCAGAACGACACATCTGCCGAAATCCTCCATAACTCGAATCGTTCCATGAAAAAAATAGGGCAATTCAGTAAGACGTTTTCAATCGCAACAGTGCTTTCAATCAGCTTTCTGCAACTCATTGGCCAGGAAACTTTGCTGCCAATCAGCGATGGCAATCCCCCACAGACTCTGGCTGAACTTTGGTCTGGTTTTGATCCTCAAGCTGAATCCCTGGAAGAGGAAATGGAGCCGTGCGGCATTACTTCAAACCTTCCGGCCAGTGTCAGGAAACCGGGCGAGATCAGGGCCATACCCAAATGGGACTTGATTATCTTTCAAATACCTGCGAAGTCGCGTGGAGTCAGGGGATCGATCTTTACAGCGCCTTTGAGAACCGTCTGCTGAAAGGATTCGAGTATACCGCAAAATATAATTTAGGCTTCGACGTTCCATATGAACCCTATCGCAGTTATCAGGGAAGGTATTACTACAAATCGATTTCAGGCAAATCGCGAGGAAAGCTCAGACCGATGTATGAAAAAGTTCTCAACCATTATCAAAACAGAGCAGGAACAGAAACTCCATTTACGGAGCAGGCGGTTACAAAACGACGAAAAGATTCTTATCAACTGAATCGCCGTCCCCGAAGTGTTTCTGCTGTGGACACACTGATGTTTGCTGGTCAGCGCGATCATCGGGTAAACACTCCACAAGCAAAGCTCCCTCGACCCTGATATCACTTTTTTGAAGATCGATGCGACTTGATCACGCAACAAAACAACGGCTTCGCAGCCCTTGGATGATGGCGTTTACCGCCCATGGGCGGGGGCGGATACATGCAAGGATCAAGAGACAGATCAACGGATTGAATGGATTCAGTTCAAGGTAACTATCCAACGCAGCGCTTCAGGGTGGTTGTTATTGAATCTACGAGTGAATCCAGTTGGCAATCTGCTTGGCTACTTTAGGGTGATCAAGGTAGCCGTATAATTTGTGAGGATTTGTGCCCTGCTGCCCCTTCCAGAATGTATAAATTCCTCGGTGCATGTCTGTGATGCTCTCTAGATACCCTCTTTTCAACATCGGTTGGAAATCATCCCTTATAGCCTCATCGTGACATACGAAATCATCCTTGGCTGCGATGTTGACCCAATCCTTGATAATGTGGCGCGGATACTCCCCGTCCTCACTCTCATTGGCATCATAAAGATTCTTGCGGATACCCGGCTCCCCCAGAGGACAACCCAAAGTCAGCCACTTGCTTACCCTGTTACCGGATCTCCTGACATCACGATACTCACTCATCTGGGAAAATTTCCAGAGAACATCATAGCTGACGATGCACCCCATGCTGTGGGCGACCAGGCACACATCATTTCCAGCAATCAATGATTGCTTCAAGGGAGCCTGCAGTCTTGTGCGGATTCTCGAGCCAACGCGACGGGACATCAAATAGGCACCCATGTCAGGAGTCGCTCTTTTGATGATGTTGTCGCTTAATGCCACGAGATTCGCAAACCAGCTGACGGCAGCGGCCACATCATCGAGACCTCGTTTATCAGGGTGTTCCTCCAAAAATCGTTGATAGGCTTTTTTTGTAAAAGACTGTTGGCTCAACAGGTCCTCCAGATCGGCATCATAGCTTCCAGCGGGTTGGCATTTTTGATTGTTGTGGCGCGCATCCTTTCCGGTGAATTCCCTGCGCCTGAGATCCTTCTTATCCATGGCGTCCAGAAGGAGATGGTTATTGACGTCCCCATAATAAACAAAATCATATTTTATCTTGCTGGTTTTGATTGCATCCGCAGCGGTGGTATCCACACGATTCAGTCCGTGAAGAAGAGACTTCAACACCAGCCGCTCTTTTTCTGAGTGGCCTGGTTTGGATCCACGCCCATGAATAAGGATCAAATGTTTTTTGTTCATGGTCATTTGAATGAATGATTTTCAAATAAAACTTAATGCGTTAAACCCCTTTCAAAACAAGATAAATTGAAACCGTTCGAGGTATTCAGCATGAATAAAAAGCCAGAACAAATCCTTTACTGCGGACTTTTTGTTTTTTTTACAGAAGACATACTTTCAAATAAACCTTGCGAAGTTTGATGGTCTTCCCTAAACAGATCTTCCTTGGTTACGGATGAGTCTGAAAGTGTCAGTTTTGTCGATGACAGATCCGCCGGTCACACCATTACGCCAATGTAGCTCAGTTGGTAGAGCAACGGTTTCGTAAACCGTAGGTCACGAGTTCGAATCTCGTCATTGGCTCCAT
>MDTB01060126.1_pt1 | contig 10712 bp, 12 predicted proteins | sample 811161 | NCBI WGS metagenome assembly MDTB01 (sample SAMN05326650, study PRJNA326480) | marine metagenome | isolation source: seawater | place: Mediterranean Sea | collected 2009 | reverse complement strand
CATTTAAATACTTATTGATTAGACTTCCATCTGATTTTTTCTTCATATGAGATAGTGCGAGCCAGTATGCAGACTTTGATCTAAAATTATTATCTGAATTATTAAAAACGTTCTCCAAATGTTTTATTGCTTGATCATAATTTTTTAAATGAAGATATGAGACCCAACCAGCAAGCCATTCTGCTTCTAACCCTGATTTTTGACTAAGAGGTAACTTGTGGTTGCTGAGTAATTTATAAGCTTTGGCAAATTTTTTTTTGTTTATTAATCTTCTTATGACTATTCTTGAATTTATCCACCAATTTCGAACATTCTCTATTTTATCAGGTGGATTAACCAGTAATTCTGCCGCAGATTCTAATTTTGCTTTTCTTCTCCATCTCATTCTTTCGTAGATCAACCCTGGATCATTTTGTAAATATGCAGGTACATTTCTAATTAAAGATGAAACATTTCCAACTCTTCTACTTAGACCTAATCTTGCCTCTCCAAGCTTTCTGTAATCTCCTGAGATTCTATTTAATGTTCTCCTAGCGGATAAATTTTTACCTTCATAAATCAATCGATTGAATCTCTCCCAGTTATCTTTTTGAGTCCAAAAACTATTATATTTTTTGATAAAATACTTTTGTTGTTTAAATGTTAAATTAGAATTAATCCAGATATCTCTAATATTTTCTTTTTTTTCATTAATATTTTTGTTTTTAAACGTCGCTTCCATAAGCATTATTTTTCCCTTTGATGTTGTAGGGGGTGAAATTTTAAACCATTCAATAATTTCGCTAGAGCTGATATTTTTGTCAATTGATTGTTCTATTTTCTCTGTGATTTTTTTTATTTTTGGCCAATATGTATGTTTTGTATAGAAACTTTTAAGATATTCATATGAATGGTTGCTTCCTGGTCTTGTGATATCTAACCATCTAATATATGAAGATAATGCAGGATTGCTATAGTCATCGGCAAGAGCTATTGCCATAGGCCAGTTCTGTTTTTTAATTTGATCAAAAACATCACTAAAAGAAAATACTTTAATTTCTGGTCTGGCTTTAGGAGAAGGACCGTTTAATGCCAGTGAGGAATCATTAAGAAGAAAAATAAAAAAAAAAAAAAATTTGAAGCTAATAAATTTTCTCATCATATAATCATATTATTATTTCCTAGAAAAAATTTAACAATAATAATATTATAATTATTTTATTGTCTATTAGAGAGCAAAATGATATTTAAAGGTTCAATTCCTGCAGTAATCACACCTTTCACAAAAAATCGTGAAATAGATTTTGATTCACTTGAAAAACATGTTAATTTTTTGATAAATGAAGGCTCCCATGGTCTTGTATCATGCGGAACTACTGGAGAGTCTCCGACCTTAAACCATGAAGAACATAAAAAAGTAACAGAATTTATTATAAAAATATGTAATTCTAGAGTGCCTGTAATGGCAGGTTGTGGATCGAACTCTACTCTAGAGACTTCGGAATTCGTAAAACATGCTAGTAAATTTAAAGCGGACGGCGTCTTGTTAGTCACTCCTTATTACAACAAACCAACTCAAGATGGCTTATATGAACATTTTTCTACTGTAGCTCAAAATAACAAAGATATGCCAATCTATTTATATGATATTCCTGGAAGATCAGGTGTGAAAATTTCTTTAGAACTTATCCAAAAACTCTCCAAAATATTAAATATTGTAGGGGTAAAAGATGCGACATCAGATTTGGCATCCCCAATGGATGTCAAACTAGCATGTGGAGACAATTTTCATCAATTATCAGGTGAAGATGCAACCTTTTTAGCATTCCTAGTAAATGGTGGAGTAGGATGTATCTCTGTTACGGCTAATATAACACCTAGATTGTGTGCTGAGGTTTATAATTCTTGGAAAAATGGAAACATTGAGACTGCAATGGAATTAAATTATAAACTATTTCCCCTAAATAAAGTTTTATTTTTAGAGACGAGCCCTAGTCCTGTTAAATATGCATTAAATCAATTAAATAAATGCTCTAATATACTTAGACTTCCCCTTGTATCAGTAAGTGATTCAACAAAATATGAAATTGATAAAGTGTTGGATAAACTTGACTTAAAATAATTTAGTGAAAAATAAAGGTCTTATAATAGCTCAAAATAGGAAAGCAAAGTTTGATTACATTATTACTGATGAAATTGAAGTTGGGGTTGTTCTAAGAGGTGCTGAGGTAAAATCAATTAGACAAGGAACAGTTTCATTAGATAGTTCCTATGCAGTAGATAAAAAGGGAGAGTTTTGGGTTAATAATCTTCACGTAGACTTAAAAAGTTCAGATAAAAATCAAGAAAATATTGATAATCTCAGGCCGAAGAAATTATTATTAAATAAAAATGAAATCAATAAAATTGTGAATAAGATAAAACAAGAGGGATTCACAATGATTCCTTTAGATCTCCATTATAATAAAAAAGGATTTATTAAAATACTTTTGGGGATTTCAAAAGGAAGAAAAAAAAGTGATAAAAGAGAATATAAAAAAAAACAAGATTGGAAGAGGGAGAAATCTAGGTTAGAAAGAGTATGATATTAATTGCAATAGGTTCAAATCTTAATTCTGAAGCTTTTGGGACACCATTAGAAAACTGTTTAAAAGCAATAGAGTTTCTGCAAGAAAAATATAAGGTCTTGAAAGTTTCTAATTTCTATAAAACAGAACCTATCCCGAAGTCGGACCAACCATTTTTTGTCAATGCAGTAGTCTCTATAGAAACAAATTACAAACCAAATAAAATTCTAAACAGTCTCATGTTAATTGAAAAAAGGTTCAAAAGGGTTAGAAGAAAAAAAAATGAATCTAGGTTTATTGATTTAGATTTACTTGCTTATAACGATGAAATAATGAATTCAAAAAGTTTAATTTTGCCGCATCCTAGAATGCATTTAAGAAAATTTGTTATGAAACCAATATGTGACATTGATGAAAATTGGATACATCCTATGTTGAAACAAAAAGCAAGGAAAATTATAAAAGAACTTGCAAACCAAAAAATATCAAATATAAAATTAAATTATGGCAAGAGTAACAACTGAAGATTGTATAACATCCCTACCAAATAGGTTTCAACTTGTTATCTATGCATGCAATAGAGCAAGAGATTTAGCTTCTGGAACAGAAGCTGGTGTTTCAAATGATAATGATAAAAATACAGTTATAGCTCTAAGAGAAATAGCTGAAAAAAAAATTGATTTAATTAAAACGTGGGATGCGATAGTCAATGCCTCTCAACGCTACCAACCAGTGGAGGAAACAGATATCGATGAAAATGATACTGTGCCAATGAACGAGAATGCATCCCAAGTTTCCTTCGATAATTTCGAAAAAGAAAATGCATCAGAAAAAAAGAGAAAGAAAATATACATGACTCAAAATGAGATTCAAAAACTAATAAATCAAAAACAAGAAGTTAGTCAAGGCAATGAAGAATCTGATGTTGATGCAGATGTTTTAGAAGATAAAGAGTCTAAAGAAGAGAACATTTAGTTCAAAGAGCCTAAAAAAAAAATAAATCTTATTTAAAAATTATTTTATTTGTCATAAAATTTCAACGTGCTTAGACAAGTTGAATTATTAGAGAAAGTAAAATCATATGATCCTTTCGTTGAAGAAAAGTTATTAAATAAAGCTTATGTTTTTTCAATGAAAGCTCACGGAGCTCAAACAAGGGCTTCGGGTGACCCTTATTTTTCACACCCCCTTGAAGTGGCTGGAATACTCGCAGATCACAAATTTGATTCTAAAACAATTATTACTGCTCTATTACATGATGTTGTTGAAGATACCAGTTTTAGTATAAATGACATAAAAAAAAGCTTTGGGATAGAAATTTCTTCGCTTGTTGATGGTGTTACTAAGTTATCTAAATTTGAAGGTAGGTCAGATAAATTCAATCAAGCTGAGAATTTTAGAAAACTTTTGTTGGCAACCTCAAGAGATATCAGGGTGTTGTTTGTAAAACTTGCTGACCGATTGCATAACATGAGAACCCTTAATTTTATTCAAGATGAAAATAAAAGAAAAAGAATATCTTTAGAAACACTTGAAATATATTCTCCTCTTGCTGAAAGACTTGGAATGGATGAAATTAGAAAAGAATTGGATGATTTAAGTTTCAAGGCTACGGAACCTGAGTTGCGAGATTCAATTATTCAGAGACTATCAATGTTAAGGTCACAAGATGAAGATATTTTAGATAAGATAGTTAGGAAAATAGAGCAATTTCTATTAGAGAAAAAAATTTCATTTAAAATATTTGGCAGAGAAAAAACTCCATATTCGATATGGAAGAAAATGAAAGTCAAATCTGTTAATTTTTCACAACTATCTGATATTATGGCATTTACTATTTTGGTGAAAAATATTGAGAGCTGCTATTCGGTTTTGGGATTGCTTCACCAAGTTTATTCATATGTTCCCGGAAGGTTTAAGGATTACATTTCCACACCTAAGCCAAATGGTTATCAGTCAATACATACAACTTTGATAGGACCATTGAATCAAAGAATTGAAATCCAAATAAGATCATTTGATATGAATGAAAAAGCAGATTTTGGGATTGCAGCTCATTGGGTTTATAAAGATAAAATAGATCCAAAGGACGGCAAGCAATATAGATGGATGAGACAGATATTGGATATAATTGACCAATCCAACGAGCCAGAAGAATTTCTAGAACATACAAAGATGCAAATGTATGCAGATCATGTTTTTGTTTTTTCACCTAAAGGAGACCTCGTTGCCCTTCCTAAAGGTGCAATGCCTCTTGATTTTGCATTTTCTGTTCACTCTGATGTTGGGTATTCTTGCTTAAAAGTAAAAATAAACAACACAATAAAACCATTATACACTAAATTAAAAAATGGAGATCAAGTTGAGATAATAAGGGGTAAAGAAAATAATCTTTCTCCGGAATGGTTAGACCTTTCGATTACAGGAAAGGCTAGAGCTTGTATAAAACGATTTCTACAATTAAAAGAAGACAACGAGTTTAAAAAATTGGGTAAGGACATTCTCACAAACCAGTTCAAAAGTCAAAAACTCAGATATTCTGAAAGAAACATAAAGAATATCTTAGAAAAATTTAAATTTAAAGATATTGAAGATTTACTTAAAGAAATCGGGAATGGCAATATTTCACCACTAAAAATAATATCTTCTATGTTTCCAGAAAAAAACTTATTGAGACAGGATAAAAAAATTATACTGTTAAATGAAATTAAACAGAAAAAAGAGGAAAAAGAGGGAAAAAGATTTCCTTTAGTGCTGAAGGGATATACTCCGGGCATGAGCATTCATTTTGCAAATTGTTGTAATCCGATACCAGGCGACGATGTACTTGCATTTATATTAGAGGGGAAGGGATTAGTTTTACATCTTAGAGTTTGTGATAATTTGCAAAAAGAGAAAGGACAAAACAGTAGAATTATAAATATTTCTTGGGATAATATGATTTACAAAAAAAAGAAATTTGTAGCAAAAATTAATGTCATTATCCAAAATAAGATTGGAGCACTTGGTTTTTTGTCGTCTATAATTGCAAAATCTTTAAGTAATATTAGAAATTTAAAAATAACAGATAGGAACCATGACTTTTTTAAAATAAATATTGATATTGATGTCAGAGACAAAGATCATCTTACAAAAGTTATAGTTTCACTAAGAACCTCAGATTTTATTGAAGATGTTTCAAGGGTTTAGTCATAAGAAATTCAGTATTTCTAGATTTTTTAGATTTCTAAAGATGAAGCTCTACAGAATAAGAGATTTTCCGGAGTCAGTGGCAATTGGTCTTGCATGGGGTGTTGCTATTTCATTTACTCCACTCCTAGGGTTACATTTATTAATTTGTTACTTTGGAACTGTAATAATGAGAGGGAATTTAATAGCTGCAACAGTAGGGTCTGTTATTGGTAATCCATGGACCTTCCCATTTTTCTTTTATATGGCTTACAAGATTGGAATATTTTTTATTTACAGTCCTTTAGAAAGTTACGAGTTTGATCTATATTTTTTAAAAGAAAATTTTAATCAACTTTTTTTCCCAACATTATTAGGAAGCTTACCCATTGCAATTAGTGTTTGGTTTATTACTTATAAGATTAGTAAATATTTCTTTGAAAGAAGATATTATGAAAAAAATAAGATTAGGCGTTAACATTGATCATGTTGCTACTTTGAGGAATGCAAGAGGAGAAAATTTCCCAAATCTTTTAAAGGTATCTTCAATTCTCAAAGAGTTAAATATTGATTTAATTACAGTGCATTTGAGAGAAGATAGACGTCATATAACTGACAATGATGTAAAAGACTTAAAAATTAGAAATGACTTGCCATTAAACTTAGAAATGGCTGCAACTGAGGAAATGAGAAAAATCTGTCTTAATCTTAGACCTCATGCATGTTGTATTGTTCCTGAAAAAAGAGAAGAATTAACTACCGAGGGTGGATTAGATGTAAAAACACAAAAAATCTACCTAGAAGAATTTATTTCAGATATAAATAATGCAGGTATTAAATCTTCTTTGTTTGTTGATCCTGATGAAGACCAAATTAAAGCTGCCAAAGATATTGGAGCCAGTGCAGTTGAGATTCATACTGGAAGTTTTTCAAGAGCCTTTAAAAAAAATAATCATAATTTTGAAATTCAAAGAATAAAAAAAGCTGCTGATATTTGCCTGGACTTAGATATTGATTGCCATGCAGGACATGGACTTAACTTTGATAATGTTAGTGAAGTTGCATCGATACCTAATATCATAGAGTTGAACGTTGGCCATTTTTTGATTTCTAATTCAATCTATGATGGTTTAAGCTTTACAATTGAAAAGTTTATGAAAATTATAAAACATCCTAGTATTTGATATTTAATGTAATAAACTTCACCTAATGAAAAATATTTTTTTTAAAAAAGATCCTTCGAATTCAAAAGTTAAAAATAATTTTGTATCACTTGTACTTGCTATATTTGCAGCTTTAATTATTAGAAGCTTTCTTTTTGAACCATTCAGCATCCCATCTGGTTCTATGTATCCAAACCTTAAAGTTGGAGACTATTTGTTTGTATCAAAATATTCTTATGGATATTCAAGGCACTCTCTTCCATTTAGTGTTCCTTTAATTCCAGGGAGACTATTCTTAAAATATCCCAAGAGAGGAGATATCATTGTCTTCAAAACGCCAACTGATAATAAAACTGATTACATTAAAAGGGTTGTAGGGATTCCCGGAGATATCTTGGAAATGAAAAATAATTTACTTTTAATAAACAATGAAGCGATCCTTACTGAAAAAATTAGTTCCGAAACTTATAAGTCTTTTGAGGTTTCTAAAATTAAGGAAACTCTGCCAAATGGTTATTATTATAATGTTTTTGAATTTGAAAAAACTTTTGAAGGCCTTAATACAAATAACTTCAGAAAAATTACGATACCTAAGGATCAATTCTTTGTGTTGGGAGATAATAGAGATAATTCACAAGATAGTAGGTTTATTGGTTTAATCCCTTTAGAAAATATAGTTGGAAGAGCTGAAATAGTTTTCATCTCTTTTGATACAAGTATTGGGAGTTTCTTTAAGTTTTGGACCTGGTATCCAGCTATAAGAAAAGATAGATTTATTGAAAGCCTTAGACCCAAAATAAAAGATGATTGACTTCTCTAAACTTTTTGAATCAATCGGTTACGAATTTAAAAATTTAGAGTTTCTAAAGATTGCATTAACTCACTCTAGCTATGACAAAAATGAAAATTATGAAAGGTTAGAGTTTCTTGGAGATAGAGTTTTAGGTTTGATTATATCTACGAAAATATTTAATATATCTAAAGAAGACAAAGAAGGGATTTTAGCCAAAAAATTATCTATCCTTGTATGCAAAGAAACATTGATTAAAATTGCAGATGATCTTAATATTTCAAAATTCTTAAAGATTTCCAAAGAGATCAAAGGAAACTCGTTAAACTCAATTAAAGCAAATTCTTTGGAGGCTATAATTGGAGCAATTTATTTAGATTCTGGTTACAAGAAAACGGAAGTTATTGTAAATAAATTATGGAAGAAACAAATAGAGGGTTTGGATTTAACACATCATGATCCGAAATCCAGACTTCAGGAATGGTATTTGAAAAATGATAAAACACTTCCTGAATATGAGTTTATTAATAAAAAAGGTCCAGAGCACGAACCTGAGTTTACTATTAGAGTAAAGTATAACGATGTGTTGTTTGCTATTGGAAAAGGTAAAAATAAGCAAGTAGCTGAAATCAATGCTGCTAGAAGTCTTTTGAATAAAATTGAAAAAGAATAAATATAAATGTGGAGTATATCTTTTAACTGGCTTTCCAAATGCAGGGAAATCAACACTAATAAATTTATTAACTAAAAATAAAGTTTCAATCGTGAGTCCAAAGGTTCAAACGACCCAAGTAAATATTACTGGGGTATTAAACTCTCATACAACTCAATTGATATTTACTGACACACCCGGATTGGTATTTGAAAAGAAATATAAAAACAAGGATATATCGAGGTCTGTTTTAGATAAGGAGATGTTTATAGATTATAATATATTTGTAATGGATATCCAAAAATCTATTAGCAAAGTAACGCTTTCCCAAATAGAAAAAGTGAATAAAAAATTTAAAAAAAATATTTTAGTATTAAATAAAATTGATCTTGTCAAACAATCTAGACTTTTAGAAGTCTCTAAAATTATTAATGAATATTTTAACTTTTCTTACACTTTTATGATTTCCGCTAAAAAAAAAAAGGGAACTAGTTCTCTTTTGAGTTTTTTAATAAACAAGGCCCCTAAAAGAAAATGGATTTATAATAATAAAGTCACGGTAGATAAGAATATTAATTTTCGAATATCAGAAATTACGAGAGAAAAAATTTTTAATTTAATTAATAAGGAAATACCTTATCTGGTCAATATCGACACAAAAATTATCAAAGAAGAAAAAATAATAAAAGTTTTTCAAGAAATAAGAGTAAAAAAAAACTCTCAAAAGTCTATTATTATCGGTAATAAAGGCGAAAAAATAAAAATGATTGGGACTCGATCACGAAATGATATTGAAAAAGTTTTTAAAAAAAAAGTATACCTTAATTTAATTGTTAAAGTAAAAGATAGTTCATAGTATGAAGATAATGGATGAAGGTTTTTTTTTATACTCAAGGAAGTTTGGAGAAAATTCACGAATTCTTTATGTTTTGACAAAAAATTATGGACTAATTAAGGGTCTTTCCAAAATATCTACTAGTAAAAAGATTTATCTTATGAATCTCGATTCCATTAAAATCACTTGGTCTGCAAAAAATAAAGAAGCTTTAGGTTATATTAATTTTGAGCAAATAAAGTTTAATAATCTTAATAATTATCTCTTTAATATTTTAAAGGCATCTGCATCCGAACTATGCTTGAAGTTTCTCCCTTTGTGGGAAAGAAATATAGATATTTACAACGATATTTTTGACTTTAGTTATCTCAAGGTGTCCGATAAATATTTTTTAATTGGAAAATATATAGACTGGGAAATAAAATTTCTGAGTCATCTTGGATACGGTTTGAATGTTCATAAGTGTTCGATAAGCAATGATTATAAAGAAGCCTTTTTTCTATCTCCTAAAACTGGCAATGCTGTAAGCTTTGAAGTTGGAAAAAAATATTCCAAAAGATTATTTAGGATTCCCCTATGTATGAAAGAATGCTTTAAAAAAAATTATTATAATGACTATGTAGAAGCTATGAAAATTACAAATTTTTTCTTATGTAAAATCTTAGAAAACAAAAAAGTTAAATTTATTTTTAGAGATCAGATTTTTTCATTCTTGGAGGATAGATGATTTGTTAACCCAACTGCCATTTACGAAATATTCCATAGAATTAAAACTTGATTTATAATTCATATTTTTTGACTCTTTAATCCAATAACCAAGATATAAAAATTTTTTATTTAACTTTTTAAGTCTATTAATTGTTCTAAGAATTAGGTTTTTCCCTAATCCTCGTTTAATCTCTTTAGGGTCAAAGAAGCTATAAACGGCTGAGCACCCATCTGCTAAATCATCTAGTAATATAGAACCGTACAATTTATTATTTTTATCGGTCAAATCATAAATCATCGTTTTATTAATTGTCTTATGAAAAAAACTTATAAACTCCTCTTCGGACATAAGTTTCATTTGTCCTGTTGAATGCCTAACATTACAATATAATCTAAATAATTTAAATCTTTCAGATGAGTAGGATGTGTAAGTTTTTAGGATTAAATCATCATTTTTTTTAAGATTCCTTTTATTATTTTTGGAAAATTCAAATTGTTTTATATTTAATCTTGACGAAACACATGAATTACAATCATTGCACGATGGGATATACATATGATTATAGTTTCTTCTAAAACCAAGTTTTGTTAGTTCTGATATTATTCCCCCGCTCTTATCATTCGCTAAATTTACATATGTTCTTTTCTCGAGTTTTCCCTTTATATAAGAACAAGGGAATTCTATCGAGCTCTTTAACGATAATTCATTATTTTTTAAAGTACCCATTCAATGTATCATTAAAAGTTGTAAGTCAGCGACATTAGTATTTGTTCCTTCAATTATTACAAGCGAATTAATTTTTTTCAACACTTCATATGAATTATTATTATTTAATTCCTTTTCAATATT
>MDTB01054103.1_pt1 | contig 10712 bp, 8 predicted proteins | sample 811161 | NCBI WGS metagenome assembly MDTB01 (sample SAMN05326650, study PRJNA326480) | marine metagenome | isolation source: seawater | place: Mediterranean Sea | collected 2009 | reverse complement strand
GCATCGAGTATTGTCATATTCATGGGTTTGATTTTAGGCCCTATAATTTGATATTTAGATACAAGAAATTTTAATGCATTAGGAATTGGTGACACCATGTCAATAGAAATAAGCGGCAAAATGCCGAACTTTGAACTGAACAATGCCAATCCTTCTGTTGGAGGAAATAAAGTCAATTTTAGTGATAGTTTGGGTTCTAATGGTTTGATAATTTTATTCGAATGTAATCATTGCCCTTACGTTATAGCTAGTATTGAAAGAATAAATGAGATGGCCAACTTTGCAACGTCTAAGCAGATAGGATTCATTGGAATAAATTCTAATGACGCCAGCGTATATAGTTCCGATTCTTTTGAAAACATGCAGAAGAGAGCAGAAAAAGGTATGCCATATCCGTATTTATTTGATGAAACCCAAATTGTTGCAGAGACATTTGACGCTAAAAGAACTCCAGAATTCTTCTTCTTTGATGGCGAAGGAAGATTGGTCTACAAAGGTAGGATGGATGATTCTCCAAGAGACCCTAATCAAGTTTCGAGCACTGAATTACAAGATGCAGTAGATTCTCTGCTGAAAGGGAATATTATACAGAACAATACTACAGAATCAATTGGTTGTTCAGTTAAGTGGAAAAGTAGGTGATTTCATGACAGGATGCCGTAGACAGTGTGATTGGGATGAAAAAATGGTTTGTAGAAGTTGTGGAATTGATTATTCTGACCCAAACGACGAAAATAAAGAATCAGTCGAAGAACCACCAAAATAGTGTTTTAATTGCGCATTGTTTGAAAGGTGACTTTGTTTCGCCTAAATTATGCAGGTAGTAGTTTTAGCCGGGGGAGTAGGCTCAAGACTACTTCCTTGGACAAATCAGATCCCAAAACCCCTACTCCCTATGTTGGATAAAACTCTTCTAGAACAAGTAATCTCTTCAGTTCCAAATGAAATGATCGATGAAGTTATTGTTGCTGGAGGTTACAAAGTCGATGTGATAAAATCTTACTTTTCCAATTCTGAGTTTGATTTTGACATAACCATAGTCCCTGAAGATAAACCACTTGGAACCGGAGGTGCTTTGGGTAATTGTAGAGATGTAGTCAATGGCACATTCGCTTGCTTCAATGGTGATATAATCTCATCGTTGAACATCAAATCTCTACTTAATTTGCATAAATCAAATGGAGGCATTGGAACTTTGGGTCTGTGGGAGGTTAATGACCCAACAAGATTTGGAATAGTGGGATTAGATGATAATTCAAAGATTACTCGTTTTAAGGAAAAACCACTTCCAGAAGAAGTTTTTTCAAATTTGATTAATGCCGGTTCATATATCTTTGAAGATGATATTTTCGATTACATTCCAAAGCGGAAAAATTCTATAGAAAGAGAGGTATTTCCAGTTTTGGCAGAAAAAGAAATGCTTAATGGGCAAAAGTTCGAAGGATTTTTTATAGACTCAGGAACAAGAAGTTCTTGGTGTGATGCGGTTAGAACTTGTATCGATAATAATAGATTTTCAAAAGGTGAAATATGTGGTAAATCATGGTTTGGCAAGCCATTTGGGAAAGTGGAAGAAGGTTCAACAATCATTGATTCGATGGTGCAGAGAGATACTGAAATAATGCATTCAGTGATAGAAAATTCTACCATCCTGTCTGGAACAAAAATTTCTAATAATGTACTAATAGAGTCGAGTTTGATTGGAAAAAATGTCACTATCGGGCAGAATAGTAAGATTACAAATATGATTGTAGACCACGATTCAATAATTCCAGAAAACACGATTCTAAACGATGGACAATGGCCATAAATCAATTGATTTATGGTTATTCAACGGAAGAACTCAAATGTTATTACAAGGTGCCATTTTCATGGACAAGCCACTTGTAGTTGTAAACTTCAAAACTTATTCTTCAGCATCAGCATCAACTGCAGACACCCTTGCACGAAAGATGGAGCAATTTTCAAACTCTAATGCCAGAATGGTCGCAGTAGTTTCAGCATTTGATTTACATTCAGTCTCTAATTCCTGTGATAATCTTGAAGTTTGGTCACAGCACTTAGACCCCGTAGGTCAAGGTAGTTTTACTGGGTGGCTAGAACCCAAAACAGCAATTTCAAGAGGCGCTCAAGGAACTATTATCAATCATGCAGAACACAAAGTTTCACTTGAACATGTCAAGAAATTGCTAGAACAACTACCCGAAGGTTTTCCAGTTTGTGCATGCGCGGCTGATGTTGAGGAAGCAAAAGCACTGGCTGAACTTGGCCCCACATTCATCGCGGTAGAACCACCCGAACTTATCGGTGGAGATATTTCAGTAACCACAGCAGATCCATCTATTGTCAGCGATACAGTTGCAGCAGTTAAATCTGTAAATCCAGATGTTCGAATTCTTTGTGGAGCAGGAGTAAAAAGTGGCAAAGATGTCTCTAAAGCTATCGAATTAGGTGCAGAGGGGGTACTTCTTGCTAGTGGAGTAACCAAAGCAAATGATGCTCTTTCAGTACTACAAGACCTTGTATCATCGATTTGATTCAAAATTTATTTTTGCTTTGTTATATTCTATTGCATTTTGCTCTAGTTTGGAATTATTCAGGCCATATTTAGCAGGACATGAAGGCTTGAAAGCACATTTATCACATATGGTTTGACTATTGGAAAGTGGTATTTGGGCAAGGTCTAGTAATGGTCCCATTTTTTCAACTAATTTATTCATTTCGTGAACGTCTTTTTCTAAAAGTTGTTTTGATTGCTGTAATAACTCATCATTAGGTAAATATTTGTCATGAATCCAAATTCCATTGATATATTTCAATGTATTAACGACGTATTGATTAGTAACCGCTGGTAAGAACTTATTTCTTTTAGCCCAATTTACCATTGCGAGGCTTTCCAATTCGCTTGATGAATTTCTTATTTCACCCTGAAAGTCTATTCTCAATAAGTTCCATCTATTTTGAATTTTATAGGAAATATCGGGTGAACAGAATATATCTATATGGCCATTAGAAAAGAATTTCTTCCGGTCCATACATGACCATTGTTTAATTGCTCCAGAAATTATTCTTTTGAAAATATCGGTTTTCCATAAAGAATTTATTTTATTTTTAGCAGTATTAATTAAATTATTTAGGTGGTAACTATTTCTGATAATTTGATATCTTTCATTTTTTATTTCTGCTTTGACCCCTAAGCGTATTTTCAATAAAACCATCTTATCTGACCATTCAAGTCTATTCTTCAAGTCTTCAAGTCTTTCCAGCATTACTTTTCTTGATGTTCGAATCACTAAATCTTTTAGCGAATGAGTAATGTTATTTTTCTCGTGATTGTAAAAAGTCTGACTCCTAGAATATCTCAAAATATATTGTCGAGGGCAATTAATTAATGACTTACGCCTGCTGATACTCCACATAGTTTGCAACTTATTCATAATCATTGAATTTACATTAACCTAAGTCAATGTTGTTACAATATTCCAAATAGTGAACTTGTGATTATTGCATTCACAGTAACCCAAATAGAAATTGGTACTAAACACCACCCAACGAATTGAGTGAATGCCTCAGCGCCATATCTTCCAAAAATCCTTGAGATTGGCCCACCTATTGCTGCAAGTATTCTGAGAATTAGGATTGAAAAGCCACCAAGTATTATGAATAATATTAGATTCATTAGACCGCTTAAAACTCCACTAATTCCACTTAACATTGGCGCACCTACGCCTTGAGTGAATAATGCAGGGAATGCTAAAATACCGAACCAAGCGAACCAAATACCAAGCAGTACATCTCTTTCCATGTCTTCTAAAGGTCTCCAGTTTTGGAAGGATTCGGGAAATAATTTATGAAGAGATTTAGCAATAATTTCAGCTTCATATGGCTTACCCCTTCTTGCTGTAACAACACTCATCTCCACGAACCAAAGCATTAGAGCAATATCTATCCAGAACAAGATATCACTGCCAATTGGAAGTAAAGTAGCGATTAGTAGTGGTAAATTAACAATTAGAATACCCAATCCTGATGCTCCGATTATCGATGCCCACAAAGTACCAGGGGGTAGTGGCTCTTCAGGAGCTGTCCAATCTTCTCTAGGTAATGCTAAGAATATCAAAAATAATCCTGGTCCAAATAGTAAAGTAAAGTATGCGGCAGAATTTTGACTTCCTCCAGATGAAATTTCATCTACAGCCTCAATAATTTCCTTTGAAAATGCCACAGGTGCTTTACTATAAGTGACATGCATTGCAGGATCTATTACAATAACAGAGTCTGAAACACCATCTGGTAAACCACTAGCAAAAACCTCGTCTCTATCTATAAGAACAGGCCATGATGAATTTATTTGTTGTTTCATCTGGATAATATCACTTTCTAAAGGTTCCATTCCAGATAAAATATGAACTACAGCGACATCTTCTCCAAATTTTTCTATGGTCAGGTTAAATTGATTAGATTGGTCAAATAAGTTTTCTGATGCAGGGAGCCCAATGCCGACAATGAGCGCTTTCTTTCCTTTAATCAATTCTGAAATAGTAAAAGTATCTCCATTTTCATCGTATAGGTCGGTATTGCTTACACGTGTATTATCGTCAATAGCAGCATCTGCACCTAGATTTGCTTGGTCGAAAATAGTAGGTACGAAAAGTAACATAATAGCTACTAATGCACCTATTATAGGTAATGGTAACATCAATCCTTGACTGAAAATATTCCTCAAAAATATAACCAATGCCAGGAAACTAGAAAGTGTGAGGAATAGTTTAGCACTAGCAAAACCATCATTCTCTTCTTCGATATCTATTTTGATAATTCCAAATGCGTGACAATCGCTATTAGAATCACCTGATGTTGTAGTAATACAAAATTGTAAATTTGTTAATCCAGGAGTTAACTCATTCTGGCCAGACCAAGTCCATATCGATCGATTATCATCCATCTCTCTTATCGTCATTGTCCTACCAATTGAATTCTCCATCATACCTTCAAGGCTATATGGAGTTCTTTCGTAATCTTCCAATGGCCCCCAAATCTCCCACTTGATTTCTTTGACATCATCTCCACCCCAAGGGAATAGTGGTTCAAATTCTATATGTGCTCTTCTAGACTCATCTATGGTAATTTCACCTTTTGGTTCATAGATTTCTCCTTTGATTAGAATTCCACCACCATTTTGCTCTAAAGCACCCCATTGTACTCTTGCTCTTGCTGTACATTGATGTTCAATCGATACTGATAAGGTGAAAAAATCACCTTCCTGCATCGTTAGATTGATTTGATTTAACTCTCCAGAGAAATTCATGGCTTCATTAGAATTTACTTTATCGACAACTTGAGTAATAACTGAATCATAAACAGGAACTCCTCCAGCATCTACTGAATAGATCAATGTTGTAGTTCCGTCTAAATTGAATTGTTCTTCTCTTGTACAGGTTTGGGGGCCTGCACCTTGATCAAGATAAACTGAAAAGAAGACGCTCATATTTACAGTGGCACTAAACCCATTTTGAATTGGTTCACTATTCAAATTTAGAATCTGTCCAGTAAATCCAGAATTAATACTGATTCCACCAGGAGCATTATCAGATTTTTGTCTTTGAAGAACAGCATCAGTTTCATCCATTCCTTCAACGTATAATCTTTCGATTGGGTTAATTTCCCAGTCTACATATCCCGATTCATATACCGGTTCATCAAAGGCTGAAACAGAGCCAGACAGACCCATACCTAACACTAGTGTTAGTAATAGTAGAGGTATGCTATACTGGCGCATGGACTAACCAATAGGTTTTGGTTGAAGAACTCGCCGACGATTTGTTGATGAATTAGATGAATCTAAGCCAAGCCCACATGAGCATCATTCCCGATGTAATAGCTAATGTATTAACTCCACCTTTTGTTAGATATCCGCGATTTTCAAATACCGCTCCAAGTATACTGTCAACTTGGCATCCTATCCATCCAATAATACAAGTAATTACTGAAAGATAGACACCTTCCATAATTTCAGAATCTAAGTTGGTTACATACCAAGCGAAAAATGCAAGTGCTCCGATTAATGCTGAACCTAGAAGTGCTGCTTTTTGTCCTGTGCCTGAAAAACCGCCATTCAATCCTGCTTCGCACGGTTTTAGAGTTGTAATCATTCTAACATTATCATCAAGACATCCTATTTCGCTAGCAAAAGTATCTGCTGCAGCAACAGCAACAGCAGCACTAAACATCCAAATTCCAAATTCCCAATCCTCTAGGAAGAATGCCATAGCTGCAACAATTGCAGGTAATCCTCCATTAGCAAGTACATTTACCCAACCTCTGTGACCATCATCTGATTCACTCATATTCCTAATCTTTTTTTCTTCAAACCGCCATTTAGTTGCTTTATGAGCTGCTAGTAGGAATGCCAGTAAAATAAGTAACCATGTCCAATGACCCATGCCTCCAACCACTAACCCGATGAATGTGGCAGAAGCGACACCTGCAGAATCGAGCATCTTTGCTTTTGAGGAACCAACAATTAGCCCTAGAATGATGATTACGGTGACAATTAGATTGCCCTCATTAAATCCACCAGTCAAGACATCCATGCTATTCCCAATGTATAGTCGGAATTAATCGTCTTAAAATGACATACCCCCAATATATAGGAAATAAGTCGATTTTCATATTATTGCAGAACCACGGTCGCTAATGGCATAGGGGATTAACCTCCTAAGAATAGTCCACAATATTGTGATTAGAATAATCACTAAAGTCATGTTGACAATGAATGAAAATAATAATGACGTATTGACTAGTAATTTACTACTTACCCACATAGTTCCGTTCCAAATTCCATGACAAAGCATCGCAATCAATAGAGCTTTTAGTGGAGACTTTGTCATTGCGATGGCTTTCCTTTCACCAGCGCTTAACCATTTAGGCAAAACCGGTTGAATGTTTGTACTGGAACTTGATATTGGTTGGCCCGTTTTTTTGTCAAATAAGATCCACTGACTTTCGTTATCCTTTTTATTTATTTTTTGAACATTGTTAATGATATCATGATTTCGCTTTTTGTCTGTGATATAGTGTCCAATTGCAAATCCAGTAATTGCAGTCCAAGTTGCATGCCCTGGAATTGAACCAATAGCGCGAAGAACTGTAGTTAATATGAAACTTATTGCTGCACCTTCACCTACTGCTATCGAACTTAGGATGTATGACATATTTTCAAGAAGAGCAAATCCTAATCCTACAGAGAAGCCAATTTGAAAACCTCTTTTTGGAGAATCGATAAACCTCGAAAGAAATAGTATCGCTACCGCTTTACTAAGTTCCTCTCCGATAGGCGCTGATAAGAATAAAATCATTCCAAAACCAAGGCTTTCCATACCGTCCATACTTATGCCAAGAAAACTAATAATTATTGGAGATATTATTGAATTAATAATTAAAGCCGGGAATGTGGAAAGCATACCTGCAATCAACATCCATTCCCCCTGCCGCTTAGTTGTCTTCAGTCCAAAATATTCGTTTGATGTTGCCCACCAAGCAAACACAGGCGTAGAGAAACCGATAAGCCATGCAGGAATTGCTATCAGTACAAAGAGTAGTATAGATAAGATTGAAGAAGAAAATAATAATGGTAACATACACAATGTGGAAATCAGAGTTCCTAATATGAAAATAATCCATAAATGTTTGAGAGGTGGAACTTCTAAAGGACCAGTATTGTGAACAAGGTGATGCTGGATTGAAGTCTGATAAGGAGTTTGTATTAACGTTGAAGGTGCAATCAAATGTGCAGTAGAGCCGATTTCTGTACGTTCTAATCTAACAATATGTGCTAATTTAGGCCTTCTTAGAACTATGAAAATTAATAAAAAAGGAGTCGAACAAATTGCTCCAAGCATTACTTGAAAAGGATCACTTGGCCCGATTTTACCGTCAAAGTTAGAGTCGACAAAACCAGAAACAGATAAGACAGCAATTTGTACCAAAAAGAAAACAATAATTACCAATCCAAGCATAGAACTGACAGTTTTCCATCTAGATGATGTTTGAGACAAATATAGATTATTTGGCGCAGGAGAAAGAGGAGTTTTAGCCAATCCCTGCATGACAATCCTATGTGATACAGGCCTTCAAATCAACTGTATTTTGATTATAATGAATCATCAATATGTTAATTGTACATCAGATGATGTTGCTAATGCAATAACTCCGGGTGGACCGCTCCATTCAATCTTATCATCAGATACAAAAAGGGCTCCATCTCCTTCACTATGGCCCAAAACTGCTTTTACTGAGGCAAAAGAACAGTAAAGAGTTGCTTTTGATGCTATAGTTTCCATTATTTGAGTAATCATTGGAAATTCTATTCCAAGTTCTTCAATGTATTGAGGGTCTAGTAGACGAGTACCAGAGGCAGCAAAGAAAATACTAACATTATTTCCATCATTTATCGCTTGTGCAGCACATGCCAATCCTACAATTGACTTTAGTGAATCATTCTTGGGCTCGGAAACAAATTTTACAAAGACACTCTTCTCCATAAATTGACGTCAAGAATGAGGATAATCAACCTTTGGAGATTTAGTTTAATCATTTTTACTTGGTCCCGCTCAGTTCGCCCATCACTCGTCACTGAAAAAACAGCATTCGGCTAAAGCAGTCATCACTGCGGGGTTGCGCCTATTTGTCTTAAGTCATGAAATCATCGCAAGAAAAAATAAACATGCCTTTTTATTTGATAATGTAAAACCTCACCCAATGGGCTTGATTGAGTTTCTATTTGCACCGAGACTTGACCACAGAGGTTGGTCTACTCCTAGTGAAGCTTCTAGAATATATTTCATCATAGTAATGATATTTACAATTATATATTCCTGGGGCCTTGCTAAATCAAATGTCATTGTATTCTTGTGCCTGACAATGTTAATCTCTACACCTATCTTATCCCTAGGTTGGTGGCTTATTTCCCTAGTTGGGAATGGGATGAAACCTAAACTACTTGTTGACTCTGTTAGTCGAGTAGACAGGAGTAAGAAATTACCTCTTCATTCGTTTAGGAAGCCATAAGTCCACTCATGTGGTGGTGCAAAGGTTTCCTTAATCGAACGAGGGCTACCCCATCTTAGTAAGTTAAGAGGCGAGCCAGCCTTATCATTGGTTCCGCTACCTCTTGCTCCACCGAATGGTTGTTGACCAACAACAGCTCCAGTCGGCTTATCATTGATGTAAAAGTTACCACATGAATATTTCAAAGCCTTCTTTGCAGTTTCAATATCTACTCTATTTGCTGCAAAAATTGAACCGGTAAGTGCGTATTCTGAAGTTTTATCACAAGTTTCTAGTATTTGTTCGAATTCTTGGTCCGGATAAACATGAATTGATAGAACAGGGCCAAATATTTCTTCACTCATAGATTCATAATTTGGGTCTGAACAAACTATTGTCGTAGGATGGATGAAATAACCTTTGGAATCATCATAACTTCCACCAGTAATTATTTCACAACCAGAATCTTTAGCCGCACGATCAATATATCCAGTAATATTATCAAATGATTTCTTATCGATAACAGCAGACATAAAGTTTGAGAAATCCTTTGGGTCGCCAATTGTAATTTTTGCGACTTCAGAACGATATTCCTCTTTGATATCATCCCATACAGATTTAGGAATATATGCTCTACTTGCAGCACTACACTTCTGTCCTTGGAACTCGAATGAACCTCTAATCAAGGCAACAATCAGTGCTTTTTGGTCGCAGTTTGGATGTGCTACAATGAAGTCTTTCCCTCCAGTCTCTCCAACGATTCTAGGATAAGAGCGCATATTTGGAAGATTATCAGCAACATCTTTCCACATTTTTCTAAACACTGCGGTAGACCCAGTAAAGTGAATACCTGCTAACATAGGGTGCGACAAGCAAATATCCCCTACCATACTAGCTTTACCAGGTATGAAATTTATTACCCCATCAGGTAGCCCTGCATCCATCATTAAACGCATCAAATAATAATTCGAGAGGTATGAATTTCTGCTTGGCTTCCAAACACCAGTATTACCCATAATTGCAGCTGAAGATGGTAGATTAGCAGCGATGCTACTAAAATTAAACGGAGTTACTGAGAAAATGAAACCTTCTAATGGTCTGACCTCACTTGAATTCCACATGCTAGACGGAGAAACAGGTGGTTGTAAATCCTCATAAATCTGACGTGCATAATCTGCATTAAATCTCCAAAAGTCAATTAGTTCACAAGCAGAATCAATTTCGGCTTGATGACATGTCTTAGATTGATTTATCATTGTACTTGCATTGATCTTTGACCTATACTCGCCACTTAGAAGTTCACTTGCCTTCAAAAATATAGCTGCTCTCGCTTCCCATTCCATACTTGACCATGCATCATGGGCATCTAAAGCCGCTTTAATTGCATCTTTTACTTCATTTTCACCAGCCATGTGAACTCTTGCAATTACATGGCTGTGATTGTGAGGCATTACTTGTTCAACTACGTTATCAGTATATACTTCAACGCCGTTTATTATACAAGGAATTTCGATAATTTCATTTGATTGACGAGTTAATTCTTCTTTCAAGGATATTCTTTCAGGACTCCCTGGAAGGTAACCAAGTATTGGTTCATTAACTGGTGTCGGAGGGCGCGGTATACTATTGACCATGTACGGGGCTGTAGAAGGAACTTCTTCAAT
>MDTB01022799.1_pt1 | contig 10712 bp, 6 predicted proteins | sample 811161 | NCBI WGS metagenome assembly MDTB01 (sample SAMN05326650, study PRJNA326480) | marine metagenome | isolation source: seawater | place: Mediterranean Sea | collected 2009 | reverse complement strand
TAAAATTTAATTTAATGAAATTCGACCTATTGCGATTTAATCGCTTCAATTTTTTTAATCTGCCGGCTGCTTGGTGGACGGGTGTCAGGGTAACCCATCTTGATAAGAAGGTGGCTGAAGTTTCGGTAAAGCATCGATGGATCAATCAAAATCCGTTTGGTTCAATTTTTTGGGCAGTCCAAGGAATGGCAGCCGAGCTTTCTACCGCAGCCTTTGTGATGACAGCGATAAAAAAAACAGGACGACCCGTTTCGATGTTGGTGTTGACCGCCAGTGCAAGCTTTAAAAAGAAAGCTAAGGGATTGATAAAATTCCAATGTGATCAGGGTTTAAGTGTATCCCAAATCGTTGAAAATGCTGTAAAAACGGGTGAACCCGAAAAATTTATCCTCAGATCAGTGGGAACGGATGAGGACGGAAATGTCGTTTCTACCTTTGAATTTGAGTGGAGTATAAAAAGAAAATAAGTATGAAAAAAGATTTTTACGAATCGTTAGAACTTCCTGTAATCGCAGCGCCTTTGTTTCTCATTTCAAGCCCTGAATTGGTGATTGAATGTTGTAAGCATGGTGTGGTAGGTACTTTTCCAGCGCTCAATCAACGCACCACCGCAGGCTTTGAGGAATGGGTGATTCAGATCAAAGAAGCACTGGCACAATTTGAAAAAGAAACGGGAAAAAAAGCGGCACCTTTTGGTGTCAACCTAATAGTTCATCCTACCAACATCAGGGTTCAGCCAGATTTGGAAATATGTGTCAAGCATCAAGTACCGTTGATCATCACTTCCTTGGGCGCAGTCCCTGAGTTGGTAGATGTGGTGCATGGTTATGGCGGACTGGTTTATCACGATATTATCAAAAAACGCCATGCTGAAAAAGCAGCAGCAGCAGGTGTTGATGGTCTTATTTTGGTGGCTGCTGGTGCGGGTGGGCACGCGGGTACGCTGCATCCTATTCCACTGATTAATGAAATCAAGAAGATTTTTGATAAAACGATTGTCTTATCGGGTTGTCTAAGCAATGGAAATGATGTTGCCAGTGCCTTACAGATGGGTGCTGATGTCGCTTATATGGGAACGCGGTTTATCAATGTAAAGGAGAGTAGCGCAGCGCAAGACTACAAACAGATGATTATGGAAAGCTCCGCCGAAGATGTGGTTTATACCGCTGCGGTTTCGGGGGTCAACGCCAGTTTTTTAAGACCTAGTCTCGAAGCAATGGGTATCACCGAAGATCAGTGGAAAAACACAAAGCAGATAGACTTTGGAAGCGACTCAGATGGCATCAATGAAGAAGCTAAGGCTTGGAAAACGATTTGGTCTGCCGGACAGGGGGTTTCATCGATTGCTGATACGCCCGCAGTGGCTGATTTGATTCTTAAACTCAAAGCGGAGTTTATTGAAGCGATCGAAGCGCAAAAGCAACGCCTTGAACGGTATCGTTAAGTTGCGCTTTGCGACTAGCGTCATGGCGCTTATAAATTCTGGGTAAGCGATTTCACAATTTTATTGTCGGACAGAAATTCTTTTAAAATCACCCTTAGGGAGGTGTAGAGCGGAATGGCAACGATCATTCCGATTGTGCCCATCAGTGTGCCACCAGCAAGAATTACAATAAATATTTCGAGGGGGTGTGACTTGACACTATTGGAAAAAATATAGGGCTGACTGAAAATATTGTCCACCAGCTGCCCGATGGTAAATCCTATCATCACATAAATTGTTTTGGGAAGAATGACGGTGCTAAAATCAGCTTCAAGATTACTGGTCATGGTCAAAAACATCATTAAAAAAGCACCAAATAGCGGCCCGATATAGGGTATTAAATTGAGTAAAGCACACAGAAACGCAATCACAAAAGCGTTTTTTATTCCAAAGACCAGAAGTATTATGCTGTAGAGTACCAATAGGATACTGATTTGTAGCAGTAGCCCCAAAAAATAACGCGACAATAAATTTTTGATTTTTTCAAAAGATTTTTTGAGTTTGTCTTCACTTTTGTAATTGACAAAAATTAAGATGGCATTTTCAAGTAAGCGGCTGTCTTTGATAAAGAAAAATGAAATAAATGTCACCGAGAAAAGCCCCATAGTAAAACTTCCGACCAGACTTAAAAGGTAATTTAGAAACTCTGGAATGGCTTCTAAATTTTCGACATTAAAAAGACTTTTGAAAGAAGCTGAATCTTTAAAGTTTGACTCCTCGAGCTTAAAATAACCAGATATTTCTTTTAATAATTGATTTAAGTTTTCTTCCAAAGCATTCAGGTTGAGTAGGGAAAGATTTTCCCCCTGTTGTATCACTAAAGGAATAAACAAAGAAACGACCCCCAAAATAGTACTTACCAGCAGCAGGAGCGTGATGGAGGTAGCCAATAGGTTTCCAAATTTTAGTTTTGTTTTGAGAAAAATAACGATAGGTCGCCCGATTAGGGCAATGACGGCAGCCAACAGCAAATAAACCAATAATATCTTGAGCTTGAGGAAAATAAAAATCCCCAAAGCAATCAGCGAAAGCTTTAAAGTCGCTTTGACAATATTGTTGGATAAGTTGTTAGTTTCCACGGCTTAAAGATAAGTAAAATTAACCCATGAATTTGTTAAACTAGTTTCCTGAGCGTAGCAACCGCACTGCTAGCCACTATTCCGGCGGTTTCTGTTCTGAGCCTTTGATTTCCCAATGAAATTTCTGTAACCGCATTGTTCCTCGCCATTTCAATTTCTTTTTCGGAAAAATCGCCCTCTGGTCCAATTAGGATGATCAAACCAGCATTAAGGTTTTTTATCTGATGGAGTTCTTTTTTTATACCCTCGCGACAGTGGGCAATGAGTTTGTTTTCAGCAACATCTTTTTCCATGAACTTTTTGAAACTACAAGCTGGGTTTAATTGGGGGAGATGAAATTGAGCAGATTGTTTTATTGCGCCCACCAGTATTTTTTTCATGCGTTCTGGTTTAATCACTTTTCTTTCGGAGTGGTCACAAATAATAGGGGTGATTTGCGTGATGCCTATTTCGGTAACTTTTTCAAGGAACCACTCCATTCTGTCATTGCTTTTTGTGGGCGCTATGGCGATATGAAGATTAGCATCGTTGTATTTATGCTGATGAGTACTTTGATTTTTTGCGGTAACTTTTCTGGCCTCTGAATGTGTGATTTCCCCAACCCATTCTAGTCCTTTTCCATTGGTTACTGTGATTTTTTCACCAACTTTTTTTCTCAATACTTTGTTGATGTGCTTACTTTCCTCCGTGGAGAATGCAATGTCAAGTTGGTCAGCCTCTAAATGTGCTAGGTAAAATAGTTCCATAGCTAAAAGGTAAGTCTGGCATTAACGGATTGATCCATTGCACCGAGTTGATTTTGCATGTGTTTATAATAGCCTACCACGCCTATCATAGCCGCATTGTCAGTCGTGTATTGAAATGGGGGTAAAAACACTTCCCATTGCGCTGACGCAGCCTTTTCGTTTAATACCCTTCTGATTTCTGAATTGGCGGCGACCCCACCACCAATGACGACTTGGTCAAGGTTAAAGTCCTCTTTTGCTTTGGTGATTTTTTGGATTATGATCTGAACCAATGTTTTTTGGATGGATGCACAGAGGTCGTTAAGATTATTTGCCACAAAATTTGGATTTTTAGCAACATTGTTATTGATCAAATTCAGAAAAGCTGTTTTAACACCACTGTAGGAAAGGTCGTAATTTTTGACCTTTGGAATCGGAAATTCAAAAGCTTCCGAATTACCTTGTTTTGCCAATTTATCAATTTCAGGTCCAGCAGGATAGCGCAGTCCCATTGTTTTTCCACACTTGTCAAAGGCTTCTCCGATGGCATCATCTAGGGTAGTGCCAATTTGGGTCATTTTAAAAAAATCTTCTACCAATACCAGTTGGGTGTGTCCTCCAGAGATGGTAACACCAAGAAAAGGAAAACTCGGAGGCTGCTTTTCTTCGTTTTTAATAAAATGACAGAGCAGGTGCGCCTGCATGTGATTCACCTCGATCAGTGGAATGTCAAAACTCAACGCTAATGATTTGGCAAAAGCACTTCCAACAAGTAGTGAACCTAATAATCCAGGCCCACGGGTGTAGGCAATTGCAGTAAGTTCTTTTTTATCGATATTTGCAATGGATAGCGCACGCTGAACAACAGGGACGATGTTTGCCTGATGTGCTCGTGATGCCAATTCAGGGACTACCCCGCCATAGGCACGGTGAACTTCTTGGTTGGCAATGCAGTTGGAAAGGACTATATTGTCCTTTAAAACCGCCGCTGCCGTATCATCACAGGAAGATTCAATACCTAAGATATAGGTTGGTTTTTTTTTCATATTAGGCGACCCAATGTTCGAACAAAAGTAAAATTTTACCATTAAAAAGTCATATAAAATCCCTGCCATATTATTGTTGTCCATCATTGGTTTGGTGATGTTGACCTTGGTTGTTTTGAGTTTACCTTTTGTTCAATCTCGGATTGCAAATAAAATAGCTGCTAAAATCAATCAAAATTATAGCACAGCGATTCGTGTTGATGGAGTTGCCGTTTCGTCAACGGGTTCCATAGTGCTAAAGTCTTTTTTTATTGCGGATCATCACGCTGACACTTTGTTTTACGCTAAAAATTTTCAAACTGACCTTTACAGTTTTGGTAAATGGGCAGCTGGGGATTTGTTTTTTGATACCGCAGCTTTTAATGATGTTTACTTAAAGGTCATTCGCTATGATGGTGAGGCTCAAAATTCGTTGGCTTATTTTTCAGAACAGTTGTTGTCTCATTTAGCGCCGAGGGACAGGGATCCTGCTTTAGTGAGGTTAAACCAATTAAAAATAACCGATGGAAGATTTTCTTTTACGGAAAACACCGACCAAAAACAGCCCATAAAGGTTGAGGATATCAACCTTTTGGCAACTGATTTTTTTGTTATTGACAAACATATTGAAATCGATTTGGAAGCTTTGTCATTCAACGCTAATCCATTTGGGAAGTTAGATTTTTTAAAATCTCAAGTTTCCATTAACCCTTGTATGATTGAATTGGATTCCTTTACCATCGGAATAGAAGGAAGTCTTTTTGCAGGTGATTTAAAGTTGGAAACTCCCGATGCAACAGTTGGTTTTTTAGATGATCGATCAACACTACAAATCCAGCTCCAAAAGGGAAGGTTGACCAAAGCGTTTTTGGATAATTTTTTACCGATCTCTGATAGTTTTGAACCTGTAGATTTTTCTTTTGAAACGGATGGCTTTTTGGCAGATTTGAAATTAACGGATTTGAATGCTTCTAATCCTTATGTTAATTTAGCCGCAGAGATTAATATCAAAGGAGGTTTTTCTGAGGCTTTTCCACAAATTACCGCAAAAATCGACCGATTTTTTACAACGCCACAAAACTTGTCTTATTTTTTGACCCGACCCATAATGGATAAAATTCCATTACCAATGTTTGATTATGATCAAATTCAAATGTTTGGAAACACTACTTATAAAGATCAAGAATGGTCAAGCCAACTGAATATCTCAATAGACGATGGTGTGATTATTCAAAAAGGCGTAGTGCGTTTAAAAGACAATAAGCCAGATCGATATGCCGCAACTTTTGATATCGATCAATTTAACCTGAATCCCTGGGAGGAACGCTTGGGGAATATCGATGCTAAACTGTCGCTAACTGCCAATCAATTTCTCAGCGATTCCATCAACATAGCTTATGATTTAAAAGTCAGTCAATTCTTTTTTAAGAAAAAATCATTTAGCAATCTATCCATAGAAGGGGCTTATCAAGACAAAAATTTAAGCTCGAATATAGCGATTGCCGATACTCAAATATCGGCTGCGTCAGCCCTTGCGTTTTCGTGGGCGGAGGCGCAGCGAAAATATCAGTTAGATTTGAATGTGGCCCACTTAAACCTCAAGACGATAAATCAGGGTTTGGGTGATGATAAAGCCGATTTTTCTGGGGATTTAACGCTTTTTTTAGTCGGAAATTCTTTGGATGAAATTCAGGGTAATTTGCTGTTTAAAAACCTCAGTTTTGAAAACAGTACTGATACCTATGGTTACAATGATTTTATTATTGAAACTAAATTGATCGATGGCTTCCGAACCCTTAAAACAATCAACTCTAATTTATTTGATTTTGACGCGTCAGGGGAATTTCTATTGTCAGCTTTTCCAGATTTATTTCAAAATGCAATAGCCCAAGTATATTCTTTTATTCCAAAGAAAAAAGTCAAGCTAGGTCAAAGCTTAAATTACGATCTGAGCATACCTTCTGGAAATTTAAATCCATTTTTCCCTGAACTTACCATGGTTGACAATGCTATTTTTAGGGGCGTCTTATCTGCCGACGAGCGGGTATCAAAACTAGTGGTCAAAATTCCTAAAATTAGGTACAAGGGAATAGATTTTGAAAATATTGATTTCCAGCTGGATAATCAAAACCCATTTTTTAACACCTATTTGACCATTGGAAAGCTAGCTGCTGGCAGCATTCAAATTGTCGATTTTAACACCCTGAGTAAAAATGACAATGGAGGCTTGTTGTTTAGAACGGAGTTTAAGGGTGGGGATCAGCAGCTGAAGGAATTTGAACTCAACTATAGCTATTTATTGAAAGATCAGGTTTCAGTATTTGAATTAAAAAAATCAACTGGTTCCATTGGAGATAACCGCTGGTTGATTAATCCATTGGCTAAATCGAATCATCTGTTCTCCTATGACAATACCACCAAGCGTTTTCGTATAAATAGGTTTGAAGCCGTTTCAAGTAACGAGAAGCTGACATTTTCCATGAGCTACTTGAATAACGAAGATTACGATATTCAATTAATTACAGATAAGGTTTCAATTGAAAATTTAGGTTTTTCCTATAAGAATTTTGATGTGAAAGGGGTTTTAGATTTGGGGGTAAATATCAAAAGATCGCTGTCTAATAACACTTTAAATGTGGATGGTGTTGTGCAGGATTTTTACCTTAACGATTTGTCAATGGGTGCGCTTAGTTTTAATACCAAAGGCAATACCCAATTGAACGCTTATGACATTGATTTATTACTCTCAAATGGGGGAAATACACCACTTAGTGGAAAAGGAAACCTTTTGGACTTAGATAAAAAACCTCTTTTAGATCTCGATTTAAAATTTGATCAGTTTGACTTATCCTTTCTCAGTCCGATTGGCAATGGAGCGATTGAAAATATTCGAGGAAAAGTATCCGGAGCTGTCAATCTTAGTGGTGCCATTAACAGTCCTCAACACAATGGGCAGCTCATTCTGAATGATGGCGGTTTGGCAGTTACAGAAGTCAATACTGACTATGCCATAGCGGCTGGTACTAGGGTAAATTTAATGAATCAAACTTTTGATTTTGAGACTACTGCTTTCAAAGATGTGAAATTTGATACCCAAGGGCAGCTCAGCGGAAAAATAGCCCACCAAAATTTTAAAGAATGGAATTTTGATTTTAATATAATTTCAGATCGGATTTTGATGCTCAATATCCCTGAAGATCAAGATGCTGTGTTTTTCGGTGATGGTTTTTTGGGAGGTGAAGTAAAGCTTTATGGCCCATCAAAAAACCTTACGATTGATGTGGTTGGATCAACGGAGGAGGGAAGTAGTATAAAAATTCCGTGGTCTAAGGATTATGGCTTAGCGGACACATCTTTTATCAAATATGTGGACAAAAAAAAACTTAATGATTCCAATTATGAAACTCCGGTAACGGCAACCAATTTTAGGGGTCTTGAGATGAATTTTGAACTGGATGTAAACAACAAAGCCGAAATAGGGGTGGTGATAGACAAGGAATCTGGAAGTTATCTCAGTGGACGAGGTGCTGGAAATATTTTGATGGAAATCGACACCAACGGAAAGTTCAATATGTGGGGTGATTTCATCACTTTTGATGGCATCTATAACTTTAAAAACCTAAGTGTAATCGATAAGAAGTTTAACCTTAAACAGGGAGGAACCATTGTTTGGGAAGGTGATCCGCTTTCTGCTCAAATGGACTTGGAGGCGGTTTATGTTGTTCCGGGTGGTGCCAATCCTGCATTGCTATTGGACAACCCTAACTTTAACCGAAAAATACCTACCGAAGTGTTGATTCGTTTACAGGGAAATCTTTTGAAACCTGACGACCCAATTTTTGAAATAGATTTTCCAAATACCAATGCTGTGGTAACCTCCGAGATCAATTACCGTTTGTCTGATCCGCAAACAAGCCAATTACAGGCCATTTCACTACTTTCTCAGGGTATTTTTATTAATGAAGTAAGTTTGAGCGTTCAGGGAATTACCAATAACCTTTATGAAAAAGCTTCTGATTTGTTTAGCAATATAATGGGGAATGACCAGGGGAAACTTCAAGTAGGTATCAATTACCTTCAGGGAGATAACAATCAGGTTTTGGATGTCAACTCAGAGGACCGACTGGGGTTGACGCTATCGACACAGATAACGGATAAAATTTTGATTAACGGCAAAATCGGTGTCCCTGTTGGTGGTCTTGAGGAGACCTTGATCGTTGGCGATTTGCAAATAGATTTTATTTTGAATGAGGAAGGCAGTTTGAAAGCAAAGGTTTTTAATAAGGAAAATGAATTTAGATATATTGGGGATGAGCTGGGCTACACTCAGGGCTTGGGTTTATCCTATCGGGTTGACTTTGAAACTTTTAAAGAATTGATTTATAAAATCATCAATGGTACCAAATTCGATAAGATTACTTCTAATCAACCAAAGTTGGATACGCCAAGTGAAGCCGGGATTAATTTTGTCAACAAAAATTAATTCAAAAAACCTTTGAACTTCTTAGTTAAATTTGGATTAATACTTAAATTTGACCACTTATATCTGTTAAATGCCCAATAAAATTAATAAGATTGGTGTACTTACATCAGGAGGTGATTCACCGGGGATGAATGCCGCAGTTAGAGCAGTTGTTAGAACTTGTGCTTATCACAATTTAGAGTGCGTTGGCATCTATCAAGGTTATCAAGGACTTATCGACAATAACTTGGAGCCGATGAACGCAAGAAGTGTCAAGGATATCATCAACAAAGGAGGTACTTTTCTCAAGTCTGCGAGATGTCTTGAATTTAGGACTCCCGAAGGAAGAAAGCAAGCATATGAGAATGTCAAAAAAAAATGATATTGATGCTTTAGTAATTATCGGTGGCGACGGTTCATTTACTGGGGCAATGATTTTTCAACAGGAATTTTCAATACCTGTGTTAGGAATCCCAGGAACCATTGATAACGATATAGGGGGAACACGCTTCACCCTGGGTTACGATACAGCACTCAATACCATTACCGATGCGATTGATAAAATTCGAGATACGGCAAGTTCCCACAACCGCTTATTTTTTGTTGAGGTTATGGGAAGAGATGCGGGTCATGTTGCACTCAATGCAGGCGTTGGGTCAGGAGCAGAGGAAATTCTCATTCCAGAAGAGGATATGGGATTAGATCGTCTTTTGGAGTCACTCAAACGCAGCGAAAAATCTGGTAAAACCTCCAGTATTGTTGTCGTTGCTGAGGGAGATAAAACAGGTGAAAATGTTTTTGAAATTGCTTCGTATGTAGAAAAAAACTTACCCTACTATGAGGTACGAGTTTCCGTTTTAGGACACATGCAAAGAGGTGGTGTACCCAGTTGCTTTGATCGTGTTCTTGCCTCTCGAATGGGTGTGTTTGCTGTTGAAAGCTTGATGGAAGGGCAATCCAATGTGATGGTGGGAATCAATGATGACCAAATTACACTATGCCCCCTAGAGCAGGCAATCAAAGGGAAATCTAAAATTGATGAAAACCTGATAAGGGTATCTGATATATTATCTATTTAAACAAAAAACTAATTTAATTTAAACCTTTTTAAAAATGTCAATGAAAATAGGAATTAACGGTTTCGGTAGAATAGGAAGACTTGTTTTTCGTTCAGCTATGAAACAATCTGACGTATCGATTGTAGCAATAAACGATTTACTGGATGTAAATCATCTGGCTTATCTTTTGAAATACGACTCTGTCCATGGTCAATATGACGGCGAGGTTACTGTCGAAGGAAGTAATCTATTGGTCGATGGTGAGGAAATTAAAATTACTGCTGAGCGTAATCCTGCTGACATTGGATGGGGTGCAATGGGGGTTGATATTGTAGCGGAGTGTACAGGGATCTTTACCACATTAGAAAAAGCACAAACCCATATTGATGGTGGGGCAAAGAAAGTTGTTATCTCAGCACCATCAGCAGATGCACCTATGTTTGTGATGGGGGTTAATCATCTGGACGCTACTGCCGACCAGACCATAGTTTCCAACGCTTCCTGTACCACCAACTGTTTGGCACCCATATCAAAAGTACTCAATGATAATTTTGGAATTGCAGAGGGACTGATGACAACAGTTCACGCCACTACGGCAACGCAGTTTACTGTAGATGGCCCCTCCAAAAAAGATTTTAGAGGTGGTAGAAGTTCCTTGTTAAATATTATGCCTGCATCAACGGGAGCTGCAAAAGCGGTTACCAAAGTAATTCCCTCGCTTGTTGGCAAATTGACTGGTATGGCATTTAGGGTACCCACTGCGAATGTTTCCGTGGTTGATTTAACAGTGAAACTCGATAAAGAAACTTCCTACGACGAAATAAAGGCTGCAATGAAGGCTGCATCTGAAAATGAAATGAAAGGTATCTTAGGGTATTGT
>MDTB01242885.1_pt1 | contig 10713 bp, 6 predicted proteins | sample 811161 | NCBI WGS metagenome assembly MDTB01 (sample SAMN05326650, study PRJNA326480) | marine metagenome | isolation source: seawater | place: Mediterranean Sea | collected 2009 | reverse complement strand
GAAACTTAATACTGATAAAATTACATTAGATTATTTTAAAAATAAACCAGGCATTACTTTTTTTGACAACTTGTTGGCGACAGATGCACTTCAAGCTTTGCGAAAATTCTTAATGGAAAGTACAATATGGTATGATATAGAATATAAGGATGGTTATCTAGGCGCAATGTTAAATGATGGGATGGCGTGCCCTCTGCTTTTTCAGATTGCTGACGATCTGCGCAATAAGTTTCCAAAAATTTTTAAAAACCATCGCCTTAATCAAGCTTGGGCTTACAAATATGACAGTACGCTCAGTGGAATTGACTTACATGCAGATTTTGCAGCTATAAACGTAAATTTTTGGATTACTCCAAACTCTGCAAACCTTAATAAAAATAATGGTGGACTTGTAGTCTATGATAAAGAAGCGCCAATGGACTGGACATTTAAGAAATACAATGCCGACCAAACCAGTATACGACAATTTCTCTCAGAGCATAACAGTCAAAAGATTACTGTTCCATATGCCGAGAATAGAGTAGTCATGTTTAATTCTGACTTATTCCATAAAACTGACAATATAGAATTCAAAACAGGTTATGAAAATCGTAGGATAAACGTTACAATGCTTTTTGGTAACCGCGAGACGGAATGAGAAAAAAATAGAGCACTAATCAAAAAGATATTTTATGTTCAAAAACTAAAATGAATTGGTATTTTTATTCAAAAGATTTTAATGCAAATAGGCTGTACGGATTTAATGGATTTTCAGAGTAAACATCATATTCGCCATGAACCAACTTCGCTATTTTATTATTGTGCACATATTGAATTAAACTCAACAAATTTTTGTTATAACGCATTCGCAATGACCAAGACGCTGCATTATCAAGGATATGAGTGTTATCAAACTTATAAATATAATTGTTTCTATGCCAGTTTACAGGCTTTTTAAAACCACTTAACTCATCAAATAGTGCCTTGACAATAAATTTTTGTCTTTCAAGTGCACGTTGCCATCCAATTGGTTCGTAGAATATTAATGTTACCTTTTCAGCAACATCCAAAAGATCAATAAAGAATGACAGAGGCAAGAAAGCGATCTGTTCAATGGCAGCATTAGTAAAAGCAAAGACATGATTGTGGCCTGTAATCATATCGAAGTTAGGTTTGTAAAAGTCAAATTCATGGCTCGAATAATTTACTCCATTTAATAAGCCAAATAAATTATCAAAACAGTTGCGTCCAGTTGCAGATTGCTCACAGGATACGTATTTGATATCAGCTCGACCTGATCCCATTAAAATACAAGACAAATTTGACCCCCAACCAGACCCAAATTCGACTAAGCAATCAACATCATCGGAGAGGTTTTTGATAATGTAATCAACAGACACAAAATCATTATGACTCTTATCAACTAGGCTGTATTCGCCATTTAAGGCAACCAAACGTTTCCCTGGAACATACGTAAAACTGCATAAATCATGGGGTATGCCTAAAGATGTAATGGCCCTTGGCAAAATTCCCTCTGAAATAGACGTAATTGGGTTCGTTTCTGACACTTCCAGTAATTTCTTTATAACCATGCCAAAATCATTTGTTTCTTCGATTAAACCTTCAATCCACTTATCGATCCCACGCCACATGTTTGTATAAGCATTTTTTTGATAAATCTGCGCTTCTTGCAGACCATCCAATATTACTTCGAGATCATATTTGTCAAAGTCAATCTCGAGAAACTCGAGCTCCTTGATAGTTTTTTTCAATTCGTCTATAGAAATCATAATATAATGTCTATTTTAACATTTTTTCAAAACAACTAAGCTGTATGGATTTAGAGGATTGCCCGAGTAAATATCATAATCTAAACGAGTCAACTTGGCTTTTTTAGACTCGCTACAAGATTTGATCAAACTTAGAAGATTTATATTATAACGTGAACGCAACGCCCAAGACATCGCATTTTCCAAAAAATTTTCATTGTCAAATTTATATACAAAATTACTCCGATGCCATAAAACTGGATGCTTCTTGCCACCAAGCTCATCAAAATAGGACTTCAAATAAAATCTACTTCGTTTTATCGAACGTTGCCACCCGATAGGTTCAAAGAATATTAAAGTTACTTTTTCTGCCATATTAAATATATCATTGAAGAAAGACGGTGGTAAAAATGCAATTTGTTCAATAGCAGCACAGGTAAAAGCTAGAATATGATGATGGCCTTCAATCATGTCAAACCTTGGAGAATAAAAATCAAATTCATGACTTGAAAATTTTATTCCATTTACAAGTCCAAACAGGTTATCAAAACAATGCCGACCGCTTTCCGCCTGTTCACAGGCAATATAATTAATATCCAGTCGACCTGATCCCATCATAGCTCTAATAAGGTTTCCTCCCCAACCTGACCCAAACTCAGCTAAACAGTCAACGTCCTCTGATAGATGCTCTAACACACAATCAACAACTGTAAAATCGATATGGCTCTTGTCAATTAGAGCATATCGACCATTTTTAGCTACGAGCCGCTTACCGGGGGTTTCCTGAAAAGTTAACAAATCATAGGGGATTTTGAATTCCTTAAAAACACTAAGTAAAATACCCTCCGACACGGGAGAGATTGGATTGTTTGGAACCGGATCAAAAAGTTGAGTTACAATAGCACCTAAATCACCATTTTTTTCATTAATTAAGCGATCAATTATTTTCATGATTTCTAACCAAGAATCTTGATATATGTCTCGCTGAAATTTTTGTGTTTCAAATAAATTATCAGCGACACGCACATATTCATCCTCGTCAAATGTCAGGCCAAGAAAGTCCAAACTTTTAACCGCTAATTTTAAAGACTGGGCCGATATCATACGAAAATACTCTTTGCACTTTATTAAAGCTACAACCCTATAAAAAAAAATTTAATACAACATTAATTGTACTATCTAGTTTTTATAACAAATTATTACAAAAAGGATTCGGTCAAAGTTCAGAATAACTTTTATCGGAAAATAGAGTTTTGTGCAAAATTACAAATTAAAGGATACCAAACGCGTTACACTATGAAAAAAGATTCAGGATTGAACCCTTAGGGTTTTGGCGCTGAATACTATCAGCCAAAACATCCCCAAGTCCACTAGAGACTTCAAAAGAAATAGACACTGCTCTCAAAAGATTGCCATAACGAATTTTCAGCTCATCAATTTCATTCGATTTTTTAGCTAACTCAACGCTGGTCGCTTTCATCAAGTCAGCTTCATACTCATAGGCCTTTTTCTGAATATCAATAAGCATTTGATTAGTCGAACCAACTAAAAGGTTGGTTGTGAAAGCTGCTGTGGATGCACTTGTGCTTATTTCAGCTAATTGATCTATTAATGAACGATTATTATTCGACTCGGGACTTGTTCCCGAGGCATCAATTACGCCTGTTTCAGCTGTTAAGGTATCCAACGTATCAGCGTATTGACGCATTCGCAAAACTAAGTCACCATCATGAAGTCCTGGATGGTACAAATCTAAGAGATATCTTATTTTCTCCGCAATTGCATCTTTTGCAGAGTTAATGCTCGCAACCTCATCACTATCCAATGTATCGTTTGAGTCTGCATCCAAAAGACTAGCAGCTGCGGCCTCATCACGAATTTCGTACAACCGTGATTCATTCACTGTTAATCCATATTGGTAACGCTCTATGCTTGGTGCTTTTGAAGCGAGGTCATTTCGTTTGTTTTGAAGTTCTCTAATTTCACGCTCTAAACTGTCATCGTTTGTGATTTTAGTAATTTCTTTATTAAGTCGCTTGATTATACCACCCTGAATTGACTCAAATCGGTATTCAAATGCAGCCTTTGTTGCCGCCTGACCCGATTTTGCAAATTGACTTGCGAACGCACTTCCATCTATTTTCACAATTTATTCCTCATCAAGATATGAAATAAGATTTAGTTTTAGACAGCCTGTAATAAATTTTATTCTAACAGCCACTCCTAAGTTTGACGGTCATGTTTTGTCAAAAAAAAGGACTACCAGAATAACTGGCAGTCCTCTTCCTTTATCAGTTATCCGTACTCATTAACCAAACAATCTTAATATAGATGCTTCAGCCTGTGCAGCTAAAGATAGGGCTTGAATTCCGAGTTGTTGCCTAGTTTGCAACGCCAGTAAATTAGCACCCTCCGAGTTCACATCAGCAAGCACGAGCTTATCTGAACCAACCTGCAACGTATTTACATAGTCCTCGGTAAAGTCCAAACGCGTATTTAACAGAGCTACGTTTGTTCCAAGTGTTTGAGCATTGGTGCGTAATGTTACCAATGCAGCATTTAATTCCACCAAGACTTTATTAATCTCCGTGGTACTACCAGCAGTAAGTATTCCAACCTTATCATTACCGGCGGTAGTGGTGTCATAAAAACCCGCTGTTAAAGTTGTAACCGCAACCTCTGAGGCGTTCCTACCAATAACAAATCCCATTTTAGTGTCATTTGCCCCCACTGAGGTCGTTGAGGTCACTGCGGTAAATCCGAAGCCGGTGCTCTGCTGTGCAGCAGTAAGGACTAAGTAACCGCCACCCGTAGAAAGAGCAGCTGCCGCCGTATTATTACAATAGATTTCTAAGGTAAACGTACCACCAGTTGCTACAGTAATACTATTTCCTGTAAGGAAACTCATCTTAAAATCGCCATAGCCATCTGCGGTTCCACCCGTAGCTAAACTAAGTCCATTGTCTGCCGTTGTTAATGTAAGTCCAACATTACCCTGGTAGGTAAATGTAAAAATATCAATAGCTGATGTCGTAACAGTTAGTGCTGTATGCACACCCCCAGTGATGGTTGTTGCAGCATACAAAACTACGATGTTAGTGTTTGCCGTACCAACATAAAATGCATCCGCGGTCGAAGCGAGTGAAGTCGAAGATGTAACCACATCAACATTAATCGTCCCACCATTGGATACAGTCAAAGGTGTTTCAGTCTGAACGACCAAATCAATAGTCGCACCCGTTCCATAAGTAAAAGCAATTGTTTCACCACCAAGAAATGTGTGCGCCGTTCCATTCCAAGTCAAATCAAATGCATCGTCTGCCGACACATATCTATCACCCAGCACTGCATTCGTATTTGCTGCCGATGTGGCCGCTTTACTAAGCGAAAAGACCGAGTCGCTAGTGTAAGTCGCAACATTCGAAAGAGCGAGGCCGAGACGAGTATCAGAAAACTGGGTTCGACTATCTTTCGCTCTCAAATCGACCGAACTAACGTCCATGCTACTTGCAGTTAGTTCAGAAAACTCAACTGCTAGCGTAGAGCCTGTGCCATTGACAAGATTGAGGCCTTGGTATGTTGCGTCACCAGCTACATTATTAATCTGCGTATGCAACTCGTTAAATGTAGTCACTAACGAAGACATCTGTGATGCCGTCGCTGACTTCATTGAATTTGCGATACCTTTCATCTGATTAACAATTGATTCAATAGCAGTAACAGCATCAAGGGCTGTTGTGACGGTGCTAACACCTTGATCTATATTATCTTTCTTTTCAAGAAGGTCTGAGCCTCTATCTAGCAAAGATTTGGATTGGAAGAAGGCAATCGCATCATCAACAGCATTTGCAACCTCCAGACCAGACGACAAACGCTTTTGAGTGCGTTCGACTAAACTTTGTGTATTTTTAAGTGATAAAAGGCTTTGCCTAACTGACGAAGTCAGCGTTACTTCACTACCCATATTATAATCTCCTTTCTAGAGTCTACAAACTTGAGTTTTCTAACTCATGTAGCCAGACTGGGTAAAAGTGCTTTGCTGCACACAATCTGACTATTAGATAATCTCATACAGTGTAATGAAAAAAAAAGCAAGCATTATTTTCCATCTCTCAACAAGTTTGAAAAAATCTGTGTGATAAATAGAAAATTACAAAAACTAGTCTTTGTTAAAGAAATATATACTTTTTGCTGAGATATGTAGTCTTCTGTAATTAACTTAGCTTGTCAAAAGTGTGCTTAGACAATCACAAAGCGCATCGAGAATTCTGGAGTAGTGTTTTGTATTGCAGCGTTGAGAGATATAATTTTTCTAAAACCTCATTAATTATTTTGAATTATTGGAGGGGAATCTTTTGAAGCGTTTTTTAGCAACTACCTGGCAAATCACAACTCGCCATGGATGGGGAGTTTATGGGCTAAACCTTTTATTAGAAATTCTTGAAAGACAGAATCCGATTCCAATCAGCCTTGGTCAAATTATTATCGATCAACTTCCAAAGGACAACGTTGAGGCCCTACAGCCCATTATATCTTTTCAAGAGCGCAACTTTCCGCACCTTGCAAGACCAGGGCACATCGCGAATCTTCAAGACACAATATTACTCCATTCAATGGGTAACGAGTTCATGAAAGGACAGATTTCAAAAGAATTTTCAGGCGAAGTTAATCTAGGAGTTGTTTTTTTTGAAGACACAACAATTAACTCAAGTGGGTTGCAGCGAATAAATGAGATGGACGGGATGATAACTGGCTCCTCATGGAACACTCAAATATTACAAAATGCTGGTGCAAAAAATGTCGAAACTGTCTTCCAAGGAATAAACACTAGACTATTTAGACCTCTTCCAAAACAAGACCTTTACAAAAATAAATTTGTAATTTTTTCAGGTGGAAAATTGGAATTTCGGAAAGGCCAAGACATTGTTTTAGAAGCGTTCAAAAAATTCTTAGAATATCACGATGACGTAATATTAATAACTACTTGGCATAACCCGTGGCCTGAGACAGCTAAGTCAATTAGTGCCTCACCGTACACAAATAACGCCCCCGAGACTGACTCTCAAAACAACTTATTAATATCAAAATGGATATCAGACTTTGGAATCCCAGATGACAAATTTCATGACCTTGGAATAATTGAAAACAAGTTTATGCCGCAATATCTGCGTGAGGCCGATCTCGCAGTCTTTCCAAACAGATGCGAGGGCGGCACAAATCTTGTGGCAATGGAGGCAATGGGCTGCGGTATTCCATGCATTATAGCTGAAAACTCAGGTCAAATGGATCTAATTAGCGATGAAAACTGTTACAAACTGACTTCAATGAAAAACGTTAATTTTCCCGCATGGGGTACCGATGGGTGGGGAGAGTCTTCAATTGAGGAACTTATAACCTTAATGGAAAATGCTTATCAAAATCGCGGAAAAGCCCAAGATATTGGTCTTTCTGGCTCAGAGTTTATTCACAATTGGAGTTGGAAAAATCAAATTGGAACGTTATTAGAAAAAATTGACAAATTTTAAGCAATGAATTCTTCATTTAAATTAAACTAAAATTGAGAGAGAATAATGGATAAGAAAAAGAAAACCTCTAAAGCCGATTTTAAAAAACGAGTTGACACGCTAACAAAACTCTTTAACGCGTCGTCTGATGAGAATCAAGAAAGTAGAATCGCAATCACTGAAATGATTGAAGGTTGCAAAGAGTTAATTGAATTGTACCCCTCTTCATCAGAGCCTCATTTTATGTTGGGCCTTCTTGCCTTCAAGCTTGGCGATGAAGGCCAGGCGATAGAATCATGTGAAATCGCACATAAGATTGACCCAGAAGTTCGTGACTATGCTGAAGCCCTATCAGTAATTTGTGCGAGCGTGGGTAAACTTGCCGAAGGAATGTATTATGCAAAGATCACTCCTTCACTTACGCCACACAGTTTTATGAAACCAGCATTGCCTCCTCACTTACATAATTTTGAAACTGCCTTATCTGCCGCGAAACCATCAAAGCATTTTGTAGAAGCAAGTCGATTTTTCAATGTTGCAGATTATCCCTCGGCGCTAAAAGAGTGTTCTGCAGAGCTTCGAATAAATCAAAGAAATTTAAAAGCATATATACTATTTGCAAAAACATTGTTAATTGTAAAAAGTTTTTCGCAGGCAACATCTGCTCTTCATGCAGCAATTCTCATTGATCCAAACTCTGCGCTGCCACGTTCACTTCTAGCCCGGTCTTTGTGCAATCTTGGTAATTTTTCAGAAGCTACCTCTGTTGCAAAAACTGCCATTAACATAATAATGCGCAATAGCACCAATGATAATACTGAGGCTTTTGCCCATGCGATGGACGCACTTTTAAAATGTCCTGAATTTCCTATTAAAAAAGCGAAAGAGCTCGCTATAAAGTTTCAACAAAAATTTTCAGATGAAAATCCATTGGAACCAACTGATTCAATTGAAACAAAGGCTGATAACAATATCAAGGTTGGGTTAATCTCAAATGCCTTTTTCAGAAATAAAGATAGCTTGATCTTCAAATCATGGTTCCCGTCTAACCCTTCTAAAAACGTAAGTTTATTAGGATATCAGCAATCTGTCGCAACAGATACGGTAACAACCAATATCATCCAAGCCTGTGAACATTGGCGTGAAATTTATAATACAGATCCTTTTACACTTGATATAACCATGAAAGCCGACGAGTTAGACATCTTATTAGATTTGTCCAACACGGAGCGGAACCCAAGATTGGAGATCATGGGAACAAATTCGAGTAAATATCGGGTCGGCTCATTTTGTTTAAGCGAGCCAGGTTTTGCTCCTGGAATCTCACACATACTGTGCGATGATATTTTAATAACGGCCAGTAAAGATGTTCTCTTAGATCACCAAGAACGGATACTAATAAACGGAACATTATTTGCGCGTGAGCCATATTTTGCGCTATCAAATTCGCAACCACTACCTCTTGATCACAATGGGTATGTTACATTTGGCGGGGTGATAGATCTCATCAAACTAAGTCCAGATTGCGCACAATTATGGTCGCAAATTCTTCATGAGATTCCTAATTCAAGATTATTTTTGTGCGGGTCGGAACAAGCTAACCATCAAATAAAAGAGCAAGTTTGCGAATATTTTGCACATTCTGGCTTAACCAATAGGCTAATGTTTCCTGAAGCATCATCCATCGATACGGAGCCACCGGTTGAATTAGTCGAGGCCAGTATACCGAATAGTCACTGGGGCGAAATTGATATTTTTCTAGACACAACACCGTTTAACGGCACTAACGAATTATGTGAGGCATTGTGGACAGGTGCTCCAGTCATTTCACTAAAATCCAATCAGCGTTCAGGTTTATTCGGTGCGAGTATTCTCACTGCCGCAAAACGACTAAACTGGATTGCATCTACACCTGAACAATATGTTAAGACTGCAGTGAAACTTGCCAAAGACCCTGACCATCTGAGGAAAGAACGAATTCGACTTCAAGAAAACATGGCTAACACCGCTTTATTTGACTCAAAGGCTTTAAATAATGAATTAATAAAAAGCTTTAGAGAGCTGGCCCAAAAAAATTGATATTTTTGACAACTTTTCATAGCAAAATATTTCACCTGAGAGAATTGTCTATATGACGAAAAAAAAAGAAAAAGGGTTACAGCAATCTAATCCAAAGATCACAGATCAATTTAATTCAGATGAATTATTTGAGCAAAATCTTTTATATTTAAAGGGTAACATGCAGGTTCTCTATGAGAAAGTTGCAAATTATCAACCAGTATCAGAATTAATTTATACAGATAAAGGAGAACCGGATGTTAAATTCAATTCATTTAATATGTATCCCGAAGGGGCTGTAACCCATGCCAAAAAACAAACTGACCGCCTCAATTTGAACGCTGTCAGGTTGGAAATGACACTGCCTGATGAGGGCGGTTTGAAGCTTGACCCTCACGCTGAAAAAGCCCGCGCCAACTTAGCAAAGCGATTTGAACAAAGTGGAATAAAATTTGCCGCAAAACCAATTCGAGAAAATGCATATTGCTTAATTGTGCTAGGTGTCGGACTTGGGCAGCATTTAATGGAACTAATACAGCGTACTCAATGCCGAATTTTGATCTTACTTGAACCAAACATTGACCTATTATATCACTCTCTAAGAGTTTTTGACTGGGCAAAAATTACGGAATACATGGGAAATGATGGCACAATTGAAATGTATATAAGTGATAATCCAAAAAATATGCAGAATCTAGTAAAAGGAAGTTTTAAAAGGTATAATCCGGCAGCATTAGATGGCGCTATAATTTTCAAACACTATGGTGGATCTATTTTTAATGAATTTGAGCGTGGCTTAGATGATCTAATGCGAACAGCAATCTATGGTCTGGGTTTCTTTACTGATGAAATAAATATGATTGGCCAATCATACAAGAATCTTGAAAATGGTGATGCAAGGGTAATTAAAAAATTTGATCATGTTGCGGAAATACCCGTATTCATAATAGGCACCGGACCTTCGCTTGAAGAATTGATTCCTTTTCTCAAAGAAAACCAAGAAAAGGCTGTTATCGTCTCTTGTGGCACCTCCATTGACATTCTTTTACAAAACGATATTAAACCAGATTTTTGGGCTATGGCAGAACGCGATGAAGAAGTACTCCAACAAAGCACGGAAACTGATGAACTTTATGGAACTCGTGATATTTATTTTCTTGCTTCAACGACTATTTTCCCCGGGGTTTATGAAAAATTTAAGGATACAGTTTTCTTTTTTCGACCAGGCTTAAGCTGCACGCCCTTATTTGCCTCTGATCAGCAGCAGATATGTCAAATTCCAGACCCATTAGCAGCAAACGCTGGATTTTCCGCGGCACTCCAGCTTGGGTTCCAAGAATTTTATTTCATAGGCGTTGATACAGGGTCTAAATATCAAACACATGGGCACGCTAAAGGTGGCT
>MDTB01205050.1_pt1 | contig 10714 bp, 13 predicted proteins | sample 811161 | NCBI WGS metagenome assembly MDTB01 (sample SAMN05326650, study PRJNA326480) | marine metagenome | isolation source: seawater | place: Mediterranean Sea | collected 2009 | reverse complement strand
CTTCGTGAGTAAACTTCATACCCTTAGTTGCTTTATCCTTAAGTGCCTGACGCTTCTTAGGATCCATATTCTTTTCATAGTCTGCTAACTTCTTAGCATAACTAGGTTTATCCATTTTCTTTATTTGCTTTCTATCTTCTTTGTTAGGTCCTGTGTACGCTGCTTCCTTTACTGTATCTTCATGACAATCCTCTCCACATGTTACACATGGATCTTGACCACAGTCACAATCACAATCCTTCTTATGGGACTCGTAACAGTCTTTTACTTTTGGATTGATAATTGTAGTGGTCTTTTTTGTTTTTTTCTTTACTGCTTCAGAAAATTTAAGCATTATTATTTACCTGATCTTTTTGCTTTTGCTGCATCATAGAATTTTTTATTCTGCCCAAGAGCTTTCTTTGCACCTTCTTTATCTCCTGCTACTGCTGACTTACCTCTCTTAACTTCTGCTGCCTTTGCTGCATCAATTAATTTACTAGCAGAGATTTCATTGATCTCGGTATTCTTCTCTACATTAACAACATGCTCATGCATTCCTTCTTTAACTATTTCTAGATTATCAACTGGAACATTCTTTTCTATTCCATGATCAAAGAAAACATCATAATGACTGACATTACCTTCTTCATCTAGAGTATGCATTTCTCTCATACAATCACCCATACCCCACTCTTCATGCTTTACCTTAGAAGCACACTTATGACTTTTCTTTTTACCGTATCCTTCTTCAACACCTTCTACTTCTTCTTTCTTGCAATCAGGTACTGACTTACCATTTTTCATCTTAGTTTCAGTTGCCTTGTATCCATCCCAACAAGATTTCTCCTTAGGATCTCTACCAATATTCTTACGTGCTGTTGCTAGTGTAGCTTCATCTATTTCAACTTCTTCCTTACGGGTATCTTTCCCGTCAGGTTTCAATCCTTTCTTTTTTTGGATAGCATTATGAACTGCTCCTGCATGTTCTTTTGATCCACTTTCGATCTTACCGTCACCATCGTAATCTTTCTTTGCTTTCTCTTGAACCTGACGATATGCATCTGTCATGTCAGGTAATTGTATGTCAGTAAACGATTTCATTGTCATTGCAGTACTTTCTCCTTTTTATTTATCTTCTTTAAGAATTGTCCAGGCGTTAATTTACGAACGTAAGTATTAAGACTGTCTGTCCCATACTCACGAGTCGATGGTTCTGCCCACGCATCTGATTCAACTAGGTCTTTTAACCAACTGCGAAATAGATTATCGTGCTCATCAATAGAGATGACGTAATTGCTGCCACGACTAACAACCTTAGAAATGATCCCTGTGTTGAGGTTCTCGACATAATCTCCTACTGAATAAAGTCCTTCCGAGAAGTATGCTTCACGCAACCCCTTCGGATCTAATTTAGGTGCGATCTCATATAAATGAAACGAAACTTCACTAAAGTCATCTACACACTCTTCCATCTTCATTGCTTGTCGCAACGTATTATACAGTTCCTGACACTGTTTTGGTTTTAAACCCTTGGGACATCCCTTAGCAAACTCAGTGTAATTGTCTTCAGCTGCAAACTTTCTTTGCTTAGATGCAGACATACCTTCTAGACCCTCACCATCAGGATCTCTATCACCTGCTGATGTTACTCTAATATTTTCAAATGTATATGCTTCACCGTTGTACTTTTGAGCTAGTGAATTAAATTCACTGACTCTATCTCCACCAACAACAAGATTAACTTCACTAAAACCTTCGTTATCTAATGATGTAAGAACATCAAAGATAGTTCTCATTTCGTCATTGGCGACAATAGCATTAGTATGCTTCGGATATGCTTGATGCATAAACTTAACCTTCGTCGCAGGGTCAAGCGGGTTCTTCTTATCATCCTGCGTCCTTGAGGGGTATATTCTATACTCTCCATTTTTTGAACTCTCTGCTACTTTGTTTATCAGAGCTTCATGTCCTGTAGTAGGGGGATTAAATCTTCCAAAAGTAATAGATATGCTACCTTGATCGACCTGACCCTCGCCAGTTCCCGTTTCCTCTCCTCCATTTACTGCATCTCCTTTTGATATTTCATCTGCTGACAGTGGAACAAGTTTCCCTGCCTTAGACATGTGTGTTACATTACCTTGGGTGTCGGCATATTTCCCATAACCCACATGCGTTAATTTCTTTATTTTTGCTTCCTTCGCAGCCATAGATTGCTCGGCTTCAACAAGGAAGTTACTAAACTTTTTCATTAATAAGTTGAATACAGTTAAGCTCTCAAATATTATTTAGGCTAAAGAGAAAACATACCTGGCTGTGCCTCAAGATAGTGCCTTGGATAGAACTTATAGACCTTAGTACCTTGAGTAGAACTACTAGCAACCTCAAGTTTATATCTAATCTGCATGATGAAGTTATCTTTACCTTCTAATCTTTTACCCATAGCATCTGCACGATATATTTTAACAGTCGGTGAACCTGTCTTGGTTAGTTCAGTAGTATAACGACCTTGAAGTAGTAGTTCTTTGAACTGATCATTGATAACCATACTTTTAACATCTTTTTCAGTGTTGAATTTAACTAACTCCGTCTCTTTATTTCTAGATAATCCAAATACAATATAGTCTGCAAACTTTTTCTTGACATCTGATTCAAGAGTAGAATTCAATCCTTTCTCAAGAGTTCTTTGTGCCTGTTCATATACTACTTTTGCAGAGTCTTTTAAATTATCACCACCACCAGTCTTCTCTGCGTCCTCTCTACTTGAATACTTTTTAGTATACACTTCATTATCGAAGAACTCAGTAAGTTTCTTCTCATATGTTTTTTTAGATTCTTGTACGTTCAATCCCATCTCACCAAACACATCAACAAACTTATCAAAACCTAGTCCTGATACCTGATGAAACTGTTCACCACCTGATACCTTAAGAGAATAATCTGTAGTCTTATATTTTTTATCCTTTGATTTTATTTCTACCTTAACGTCTGCCTTTGTACCTTTCTGATCTTCAGTTCCTGCAGCAATTACCTTTATAATATCATCCTTTACATTAAGAGATAGTTCTTTTGACTGTGTATTTACTCTGGTATTACTATTAACAAATCTAATAGCACCATCCCTAAGATCATTTACTTTTTTCCAGTTCTCTTTCTTCTGTAAAAATGCTGTTGCCTTTGCAGGTATAGAAACACTAACTGATACAGTATCCATTACTGCACTACCTACATCATTTACCTTTTTCTTATATCCTCTCTTCATCATTTCAGTAAGAACCATATCCACATCCTTACCTTCCACTAGAGGTAGTTTCCTCTCAGTTTTTTTCTGCATCCTTTTAACAAATCTTGCTGCTACTGCTGCTGCAAAAAATGCTTCAAATAGATCTCCTCTGTTGGCATCAATCTTTGCCTTAGCCATGGCTTTCTAATTATTTATAGATCGCCTTCTTGTCTATTCTCTGAGTAATGCACATCAAACTCTCCATCAGGATATCTGCTATTCAACTTATCTACATTCATTTCTATTATTTCTTCTGGTGATACATCTAATGCTATGCATGCCTGTATAAAATACCACATGATATCACCTAGTTCACGTTTCATATGAAATAGATTCTCTTGACTGACTGGTTTACCTTGGAATAGTATCTTCTTTACTATCTCAGTGAACTCACCTGACTCAGCACATAGTCCTAGTGCAGCAGTCAATGCTCTGTGTGTTTGAAAATCTTTAGAGTATAAGTCTCTTAGACGATCTTGGAAATGACCACCGTACTTACTTTCTTCTGATGTTACAGCGTTAACAAACTTTGTATACTTTTTAAAATCAATCATACTTCAATTCAGCGAATGTTTTTTTACCAGAAATTTTCTTAATTATTTGCTCCTCGACACCTGCGTCAACGAGATCTTTCTGTGCTTCATCAACATCATACAACCTCATCTTTGCTCTGTCAATACCTACACAGAATCTCTTGTTCAAAGTAGGATCATAGTATCTATTCTTTAACTGTTTAACCATTATTTGATTTTGTTCTTCTAACTCTTCGGTAGAAATAAGAGCAAACATAAGGTCAGCAGTTGCAGGGAGACCGAAAGACTCACTTGTGTCAGTAAGATCAACGTCACTACTCCCAAAACCCGAACGAGTAGTCTGAGTAGCAGTGACGATTGGTACATTTGCTTCAACCGCAAGACCACGAAGTTCTTCTGCAATCGCTTTAACATAGGTATAAGAATTAACAATACTTCCTTTATATCTCTGGGAAGCACAGATGTTTAAATAATCTACAAAAATTATATCAGGTGTTATATTTCTTTTTAATTCCAATTCACTAAGAAGTCCTTTGATATGACCTACATGTGCAGATGCTGTAGGATATTCTTTGATAATTAATTTACCTTGAGTCTTCTTACTTAATGCTGATATCTTATTCTCATACATTACTCTTGGTAAGTCATGTAATTTTTGAATAGGAACGTTTAATAAATTAGCATCTATCCTTTCTGCAATCCTTTCCTCTGCCATTTCCATCGTGACATATAAAACATTTTTACCTTGGAGCAAACAACTACTAGCAACATGGCACATAAAAAGAGACTTACCCACACCAGTCCCTGCAAGAGCAACGTTGAGAGTCTTGTTAGGAAGACCGCCCTTTGTAATCTTGTTGAAGAATTCCAAGTCGAAAGGAATCTTCTCCTCAGTTTTATGGTAGAACTCAAATCTTTCTTCTGAGTTTCTGAAGTAATCATGACCTACATTTTGATCAAAGGACACACCTAATGCATCACTTAGTATTTGTGGAATAGCTCCCTTATCCCTTTTCTCATCCTGCCCATCAGCGATCTTAACTGACTCCATAAGAGATAGATAAATCGCTCTCTCCTGACACCATTTCTCCGTAGTATTAAGGATCCAATCCAGTTCTGCTTTCTCATCGGATAACTCACGTAAAACCTCCATAATATCTTTGAACTGATCTTCAGTTAGATCAGTCCTCTCTTGACACTCGATACCTAATGCATTCAGAGAGGGTAATGCATTGTAATTTGAAATGTATTCATGAATCTCAGCATAGATTACCTTGTATGATCGTACAGTAAAATAATCTGATTTTAAAAAGGGTAATACCTTTCGGGTATACTCTTCATGTGATATTAAATTACCAAGTATAGTAACTTCTAAGTTCATGTGTAATGTAAATAAGATCCAACAATGTATTTTTGAGATGACACTGGTGGAAGTCCAGAGTGTCTATACTGCCAATTGGCAGGGAACAAAAGTATTCTACCACACTTCGGTTTTATTGCAACGTTTAAGTTAGGGAAATTAGTTTCCCCTCCTTCCTTCACATCATTTAAATATAAAAACATAACTAGAAAACGTTTGGCAGAAGCATGGTCTCCAACATCAACGTGATCTTTAAATTGATCCTTACCATTATTATCATACATCTTCATACGGAACTGTTCAAACCCATATTGAGCAGGGAAGTCAGCTCCTACATCCAAGTAATTAATATAACTTTTAGCACTTACAGTTAAGATGTCAGAAAGTCTTGCTTGAATAGACATCCATTTAGGATCTTTATTCAAGTACCTTTCTGATATATTTAACTCTCGGAAAGTTGGTCGCTGCTCTCGATCAACATATATGCTGTCGGATTCATGAAATGTGTTAATGACATTTTCACAAAAATCTGAATCAAGTTTGTCATCGTATGTCTTAATATAATCAGATAATCTAGTTACCATAACCGAACTCTTTAGAGGCAGCGTCGTCTAGTTTCTCCATTATTTCGGTTGTGAAATACGTTTCTGGATCCTTAAGTATTGCAGAAGGATATACAGAACTATCACCAACAACGATCCTATTTCCTTTACGGTTAAAGACTCCATACTTTTCTCCTAATTCAAGTAGTCCATAGTATTTGTCTAGACCTCTTTCATCATAAAAGAGTCTGGTTGTTATCTCAGAGTTTTCTTTGGTGAGTCTTGATTTAGCTGTCTTAGCTTTAATAAGGTTACCAACAACTTCTTTCTCACTCTTTTCCTTTTTTTTGCTGAGATAAATGATTGTAGACGCGGCATACTTGAGACCGCTACCGCCTCCCATTTCTTTAGTAGGGATGTAAGATCCGACAACATCGTATGTATGGTTTGTGACTATAAGGGGAACATTTGCCTTACCTAATTTAAGAGTAAGGACTCTGAATATAGATTTCACTATCTGAGCACGAGTCATATCTCGTGTCTCTTTACCTGCTTCACTGTCCTCAATCTCCTTGGTGGTACTGAGCATACCAAGAGAGTCAAGAACAAACATTAAGGGTTTGCGATCATCTTGTTGTAGATATTTATCTAGAATCCTGATTGCTTGTGTCCTAAACTCTTGAACAGTAGTAATAGGAACAATTAACATACGAGAAGAATCTATACTTCTACTTTCAATTAAGGATTTAGAAAGGGCAGACTCCGACTCGAAGTAGATAACACCAGAATCGGGATCAGACTCAAGGAAATGTTGAACAACACCAAGGCAAAAATAAGTTTTACCAGTACTAGACTCTCCTGCAAGAGCAGTGATTTTGTTTCTTGGGATGCCACCATAGATCGACCCAGAGACAACAGCATTAAATATATGGCTACCAGTGTCGATAAAGCCGCTTGTGTCACCAGCTGATACTCCGTCACTGACCAGGCTAGCATATTCATTGTCAATCTCCTTAGCAATGTCTTTTAGAAAATTCATTTAGGGGGAACGTTTATACAAATTTGTTATATGATTGGATCGCTTTTTGGATCTTTCAAACCATTCAGCTTCACCTTTATCATGGAATTCCTTTAACTGTGCATTTTCACCTGCTCCAAAAGATTTTTTATATTCAACTATGTAAATGGTCATCCGAAAAGAAACTCCAAATTTGGTACTTGTTCTGACTTCCAACCTATAGTATCTAATATAACCTTTATCGGGTCAAGGAAACTCTTCTCAAATTGTAACTCATAATCCACCTGTTTGTCAAGTCCAAACTCTTTTGGAAAGGTATTTAAAAATGACACAACATTTTCCCCAAACTTATTAGGTGTTTTTAAATAACAAAACTTAATCTTTTCCCCATCTTGTATGAGAGGATACTTATGAGTCAAGTTATTCTTCTTATTGTAATGGTTATACAACAGTGCTCCACGCACGTGTATAGGAGTTCCTTTACTATAGATACTAGATTGATTCGCCCACTTATTTATTCCATTACATCCCCTTGGAAATGATATGTCCTCAACAGGTAACGTTGAGAATTCATCTCTGAAATCTGAAATAAACTTCTGTGCTTCTTCTTCAGACTTATTCATAATGACAGTTATACATTCTTTAATCTTTTCTCTACATGCACCAGGTGTACTAGACTTGACCGCTTCAATACCCATAACTTTTAGTTTAGGTTCAGCAAATCTAACTCCCTCTATGTCCCATGCATTCAACATATATCTTTTCTTCGCTGTCCATATACCTTTATTAGCAATGGTCTCACGTTTCATGAACATCTTTTGATCATAAGCATTTACGTAGTTGGCCAACGCTTGGTAAGAACTCTCAATATATTTCTCGAATTCCACTTCACACACCTTATTAAGGAACGTAACGATGCTTTTATCATCCTTCTTTCTACTGGCAAATACGTTCTCCACCAGAGGACCAAGATGCAAATAGATAGAATCGGTATCACTAGCAATAACATAATCAATGTCCTCAGTTTTTAAAATTTTGTTTAGGTAGTTGTTCATTCGTTGTTCTATCCAACGAATAGAAACCTGACCAGATAGTGTAATAGCTTCTGCGTTGGCAAGGTTGTAATAGCGAAAGTATTGATTACCAATAGCACCATAAGCACTATTAAGTTGGATCTTTCTCGCCATTTGAATGTTATTAAATTTACTAATGTCTCTTTGTAATTTGGCACTTGGGTTAACCTCATAGTCCCGCTTTGCTTGGAGCATTTTCTTTTTGTAAATTGTTCTTTCATTGTAGATCTTGTCCATCATTTGTGGTAAGAAACCTTGTATGTCTTTACGATATTGTGCACCATTAGCACAGACACATACATCATCTTCAATAACTATCTCTTCATTTAAAATCCTATCAACACTCGCACTAGGATGTCTAGTCTCCCAGAGAGTTTCTGGTGAGATATTGTACTGCATAATAAGATGAGGATACAGGGAGTTAAGGTCAAAACTAACTACCCAGTCATACTTACCAGGTATAGGTTCCTTTACATAAGCACCTGCATACTTCTCATCTTTTCTAGCACCCTTCTTAGGTGGCACAACAATCTTTCTATCCGTAAGATAATTATAGATCATCGTATCCCACATACGAACTTGTGAGTATACGTCTTCAAAATTAACCTTGGCATCATAACTCATAGTGATGGCAAGATCAAGTAACTTCATCTTCTCTTCAAGACGGTCAATCAATTCAGTATCTTGAATGTTGTATTCTATAAACTTCTGCCAGTCACTAGTATAAAAATCTTTAAAGTTCTCGTATTCACTATGGTCAACCTTACGTTGTCCTAGTTCCACAGAAGCGATGTGATCGAGTCTGTATGATTCCTGGTTAGTATAAGTAAACTTACGGTAAAGATCGAGATAGTCGAGGATATTGACACCACTAATGTCATAAGCATAGTTTTTTCTTCCTTGGACATAGACCTCTCTTTCGTTAGCACGGTTCCAAGGTGATATAGAATTCATCCATTTAGATCCTAGAATTCTTTTCACCCTACGACATATGTATGGTACATCATACAGGTTTACGTTCCATCCTGTTAAAATATCTGGTGTATGTTTTGCCCACCAGTCTATGAAATGCATAAGCATCTCACGTTCAGTATCAAATACAAACTTATTATATTCTGTCTTAAAATCTTTTACTGCCCAGATATAAAACTCTTTACTTACCATGTCTTTAATGGTAATTGATAGCATTTCTTCTGATACTGCTTCTACATCAGGGAAACCATTTTCGCATTGAACCTCAATATCCATTGAGTATATTTTCATCTGATCAATACGATATTCTACATCGTTAGGATACTCTTGACGAATGTATTGATATACAAAACGTTCATACCCATGAACTTCAAATCCTTCTACACCATCATACTGTCTTATAAACTCTCTGCCTTCTCGTGGTTTATCAAATTTAATAGGAGAAACATATCTACCATCGAGTGTAGTAAACTTCTCCTTATTCTTTGACAACACATATAAAGTTGGAGAGAACCTTGCACGAAACTGCACAGGTTCTCCATTTTCATATCCTCTATACAGGATTGTATCACCTGCTAGTTGGATGTTCGTATAAAATTTGCTCACTGTTTATTATAAAGGTCAATCAAAGCGGGACTAGGATCCAGTATAGTCATAACTGTATCAGATGTCAAGAAGACATCACGCTGTTCAGTAAATGCAGGGAATGGAGCTATCTCTTTTTCAGAAATAATCTCATAGCACCCTTCAATTAATAAGCTGGGCTCCTCGTCCAGTTCCGTCACCTTCCCCAACAGGTACTCCTTCCTTTGTTTCAATAAGATCACTTTGATCTGTTGTTGTAGAATTTCCTCTTCCATTGTCTGCCTCCACTAGGTGATTGTATTTTTTGACGACCTCTGGATATGTTTCGTATGCTGATACGACTTCATCCATCTTCATCATAATCTTTTTATCAACTGACAAAGGTGCCCAAGGTCTGAAATGAATTTCTGGGTCTGGAAGTTTTTGAACCTCTGGTTCTGCATCTGTTTCAATGAGAACTCTGGGTTTGTCTACACCCTCTAACCATACATTGTATGGATTCTTTAATTGCAAAGCAACAGGGTCATTTGGTTTCTCTTTGGTTGTTACCTCAAAGAGATCGCAGATAATGTCTTCACCGTTTCGGGTTCTTACGATTCTTACGCTCATTTTCTCTCCGTTCGATTTCGTAGATGGAATTTTTCACAACGTCCTTTAGAACTTTAACTTCAGATTTGTCATAATCATCTGCTATAGGTCTAACGTATTTCATTATATCATCAGTCATGCCACTTGGCAAGTCTAAAGTTATCAAATCAGAATCTCCTGTATAATTATTAGGTTTCAGATTTAAATAAAGGTTCATAGTTTTATCAATAAAAAAAGAGACACGAGTGTCTCTTTGGTTGTATAACTATGTATGCTGTTTAGATATAATCCTTACGAGCATGCTTCTCTGGAATAATTTTCTTTAAGTCTACTACTAACAATCCATCCTCAAATGAAACGTTAGAGACTTCACAATCTTCTGATAGTGTCCATGACTTAGCAAAGTTTCTAGATGCTAGTCCTCTATGTAAATAGGTTGTATCTTCTTCTGCTGCAGGTTTAGTACCTTCAACTGTAAGTTTTCCATATTCTGTGAAGACTTTGACTTCATCCTTTTTAAATCCTGCTAAAGCAATCTCAAGTTTAGACTCATGATTACTAAGATGTATTAGGTTATAAGGTGGATAATTGGATGATGGAATGTTGAAAAACTGGTCTAGGTAATTGTCTAGTCCAATACTGTTTCTTGATATCTTATCAAGTAGATCTGGTAAATCTGATGAACGATACTTTTGTAGTTCGTTGCCCATAATAGTTCTCCTTTTAAAGCGAGTGTTAAGTTTTTGTCCCCGAAGGCGACACTACTATTTAACCATAGACT
>MDTB01186709.1_pt1 | contig 10714 bp, 7 predicted proteins | sample 811161 | NCBI WGS metagenome assembly MDTB01 (sample SAMN05326650, study PRJNA326480) | marine metagenome | isolation source: seawater | place: Mediterranean Sea | collected 2009 | reverse complement strand
TTTTTTCATCTTTACTTGCAAAAGATTTAGGTTGTAAAAGAACAATGGCGATAGTAAATAATATCAATTATAGAAGTTTGTACAAAAAACTTGATTTAGATGTATTAATTAACCCTGGCAATATAACAACTTCAGCTATTTTACAATATGTTCGTCGGGGAAAAGTAAGAGAAGTTCATGATTTTGGGAATGATAGAGGTGAAATAATGGAAATCGAAATCCTTCCAACCACAAAGTTTGCAGATAAAAAAATTTCTGACCTTGATATGCCAAATGGAGTTGTAATAGGCGGAATTGTTAGAGACAATAAACTGATATTTCCAGATGAAACAACAACAATTTTTGTTAAAGACAAATTAATTATTTTTTCCGAACCTTCTGCAATTAAAGAAATAGAAAAATATTCTGAAGTTAATATAGAGTTTTTTTAATGTCAATTTGTTATATTAACGGTTCTTTTGAAGATAAATCACAAGCTATGATTTCAATACAAGATCGAGGTTTTAATTTTGCAGATGGTGTTTACGAAGTTATGTCTTTTTATAATACGAAGATAATCAATCATATACGTCATTTTAAAAGGTTGGAAAAATCTCTTGAAGGTCTAAGAATTAATAACCCTTTCACTAATATTAAATCATTAGAAATAATTATAAAAAAATTAATTAAGTTAAATAAATTAAATAAAGGATTTTTGTATCTTCAAATCACAAGGGGTAGTTCAAATAGAAATCACCTTTTTCCAAAAGTAACTGAGCCAAACATAGTAATCTTTACATTTACTTTAAAAAAAAATATAAAATTAATTTCCAGCGGAGTTAATGTTGTATTAACCAATGATATCAGATGGGGAAGATGCGATATTAAATCCATTTCTCTGTTGCCAAATGTTCTAGAAAAACAGAATGCTTTTGAAAAAAACTTTTATGAATCCTGGCAAAAAAGAAATAATTTAATTACCGAAGGGTCGACCTCTAACGCATTTATTGTAAATGCTGATAATGAGATACAAACACACCCTTTAAATAACTTTATTTTAGGTGGAGTCACAAGAGATACAGTGATTGAAATTGCAAAGATAAATAATTTTACTGTTAAAGAAAAAGCCTTTACCCTTAAAGAATTAGATTGCTGCAATGAAGCTTTTTTAACTAGCACAACAATTAGAATTCTTCCAGTGGTGAAAGTTAATAATAAAAAAGTAAATGGAGGAAAACCAGGCTATGTTACTAATCAGTTAATTAAAAAATATGATGATTTTATAAACCGTGAACTTAATGAATCAAACTAAAACGTTAGTAATACAGCCTTATATAAAAAAACACAAAGAATATAAGGGGATTTTATTAAACGAAGCTATTGACTTGGTTGAAGCAATAAATTTAAGATGCGTATTTTCTAGTAATGTTGGAATAGATAAAGTTAATCCTAAAACTTATTTAAAATCAGGATATGTTGAATTTCTAAGAGACAAAAGTACTGAATTAGAAGTTTCCTTGATTTTTATAAATACTAATTTGTCTCCCATTCAACAAAGAAATCTTGAAAAAGGTTCTAATGCTAAGATCATTGATAGAACCGGACTCATTTTAGAGATTTTTGGATCTAGAGCTAAATCTAATGAGGGTAAATTAAGTGTTCTATTAGCAAGTTTGAAATTTCAAAAAAGTAGACTTGTTAGATCTTGGACCCATCTGGAAAGACAAAGAGGTGGAGCAGGCTTCATGGGAGGACCTGGAGAAAAACAAATTGAATCCGATAGAAGACAATTAACAGAAAGAATTAACAGATTAAAAAAAAAGATTAAAAAAATTGATAATATTAGAGATATACAAAGATATAGAAGAGAAAAAAATATGATTCCAATAATTTCACTAGTTGGCTATACTAATTCCGGAAAATCTACATTATTTAACTTAATAACTAAATCTTCTGTTCTTTCAAAAGATATGCTTTTTGCTTCGCTTGATTCCACTATAAGGAATGGACACATCAACGGCTTTAATTTAATTTTTGTTGATACGGTTGGGTTTATTAGAGATCTTCCAACTACCCTCATCGATGCTTTTAAATCCACTTTAACCGAAATTATAAAATCAGATCTAATTCTTCATGTTAGAGATCTCTCAGATTCAGAGTATTTATTTCATAAGCAAGAGGTCCTAAAAATTCTTGAAGAAATAGGAATAAAAAAGGATGATAATAGAATTATTGAAGTTTTAAATAAAGTAGATTCTGTTGAAAATAAGATTAATTATCATAATTTTCATGACGAAAATACTATTATGATTTCAGCAAAAAAAGAAATTGGGATGCAGAAACTTAAAAATAGAATTTTGAATTATTTTAAAAATCATAATTTAAAACAAATATCATCTCAATAATCTTATTAAATTTGATGTATCTTCTTTCTCATAACCTAACTTAATCAATTTTTTGTACTTAGTTTTTATAATTTTTGTTATAGGCAATTTTATATCTGACTCAGTAATTTCGTCGAAAATAAGATTTAAATCTTTTAACATTAATTTATTCATAAAACCAAAATTATATTTATTCTTCCACATTGTTTCTGCTCTATTCTCAAGTTGCCATGATTGACCAGCTCCATTTTTAATTACTTTTAAAATATCAGCAATTCTTAGATTCTTTTTTTTTGCAAAATTAAGACCTTCTGCAAGACCTTGAATTATTGCTGCAACGCAAATTTGATTGACCATTTTTGTTAATTGACCAGCCCCACTTTTTCCCATGTATGTCACAGATTTGGAATATTGTTTAACAAGCCCAATGATATTTGTAAGTTTTTTTTTTTCCCCACCTATCATTACAGAAAGTTTGCCTAACTCTGCTCCAACTTCTCCACCACTAACTGGTGCATCAAAAAAATAAGAACCTTTCTTGACAAACTTTTTAAATAATACTTTTGAGATTTCTGGGGAAGCAGTTGTATGATCGATAATAAAAGTGCCACTTCTAACCCCGTTATGAATTCCATTTTTTGATAAAAAAACTGAACGTAAATCTTTGTCATTTCCGACACAGGTTATTATATAATTGCAATTATTAGCTAAATTGTCTAACCTATCATAGACAAACAATTTATCTTTGTGTTCACTTATAAACTTTTTAGTTTTCTTTGAAGATCTACCCATAATATGGATAGATTTGTATTTTTTGACTAAATGAGATGCAATATGACTTCCCATTATACCAATTCCAATAAATCCTATTGCTTTAGTCATATTCTATTATCAATTCATTATCTGTGTTTGATGATATTTTTAAAGAATTACCTTCCTTAATTTTATTGCTAACAATTAAATGAGCAATTTTGTTTTGTATTTCTGTTTGTATTACTCGTTTTAGTGGTCTTGCGCCATAGGATTCAGAGAAACCCTCATTAACCAACCATTCTTTGGCTTTATCATCTATTTCAAAAGATATTTTTTTGGCTTTTAAAATTGTTATTAAATTTTTTATTTGAATATCTATTATTTTTTTAATCTCGTTTCTAGTGAGTCTATTAAAAACAATTAAATCATCAATTCTATTGAGAAATTCTGGTTTAAAATTCTTTTTTACTTCCTCCAAGATTTTATTTTTTGTTAAAACTTCAATTTTTGTTGTTTGATCATCTTTAAAACTTATGTATTCTGCACCAATATTTGACGTCATTATTATAATAGTATTCTTGAAATTAACAGTTCTTCCCTGAGAATCGGTAAGTCTGCCTTCGTCAAAAACTTGAAGTAATAAATTAAAAATATCTGAATGTGCTTTTTCAATTTCATCTAAAAGTATTAGTTGATAGGGCTTTCTTCTTATAGATTCTGTTAATACTCCACCGCTTTCAAAACCCACGTACCCAGGTGGTGATCCAATTAATTTAGAAACAGAATGTTTTTCCATGAATTCTGACATATCTAATCTAAATAAAGAATGAGTATTATTAAAAAGAAAATCAGCTAAGACTTTTGTTAATTCTGTTTTACCTACTCCTGTTGGACCCAAAAAAAAGAAAATACCAATAGGCCTGTTTGGATCTTGTATGCCTGCTCTAGATCTAAGAACTGAATTAGAGATACAAGAAATTGCTTCTTCTTGACCAATTACTTTTTTTTTAAGTTCCTTTTCCATATTTATTATTTTTTCTTTTTCTCCTTCAAGCATTCTATCAACAGGGATACCTGTGGATTTTGATATTACTTCTGCTATATCATCTGAGGATACAGACTTACTCAATATTTTTTGTTCTTTTTTTGAATCTAATTCTCTAAGTTTATTTTCAAGATCCGGGATTTTACTATAAGCCAATTTTCCTGCTTCTGATAATTCACCCTCTCTTTGTAATATACTTAATTTATTTTTATATATCTCAATAGTTGATTTAATCTTTTGAATTTCATTGATTAAATCTTTTTCTCTTTTCCAATCTCTCTCAGATTTCTCAAATTCTTTTTCTAACAAATTAATTTTTTTTTTTAAATTATTGGCTCTTTCAATAGATTTTTTATCATTTTCATTTTTTAAACTTTCATATTCTATTTTATTTTTAAGAAGTTTTCTTTCAATTGTATCTAGTGATTCAGGTTTAGAATCAATTTGAAGTCTAATTCTTGAGGCAGCCTCATCCATTAAATCAATGGCTTTGTCAGGAAGAAATCTGTCACTTATATATCTTTCTGATAATTCTACAGCAGAAACTATCGCATTATCAAGAATTTTAACACCGTGATGAACTTCATATTTTTCTTTCAACCCCCTTAAAATAGAAATGGAATCCTCGATTGATGGTTCGCTTATTAAAATTTTTTGAAACCGTCTCGCTAAAGCTGCATCTTTTTCAATATTTTCCCTATATTCGTCTAGAGTTGTTGCACCAATGCAATGTAACTCACCTCTAGCTAAAGCTGGTTTAAGTAAATTAGAGGCATCCATTGCTCCATCAGTTTTTCCTGCACCTACAAGTGTATGTATTTCGTCTATAAAAAGAATAATAGAATTTGAATTATGTTCTATTTCTTTTAAAATTTTTTTAAGTCTATCTTCAAAATCACCTCTAAATTTTGCTCCTGCTACTATTGAACCCAAATCTAAAGAGATTACCTTTTTATTTTTTAAAGAATCCGGAACATCACTGTTTATAATGCGTAATGCTAGTCCTTCAACAATTGCAGTTTTCCCAACTCCAGGCTCACCTATTAATACAGGATTATTTTTTGTTCTTCGTGATAAAACCTGAATGCTTCTTCTGATTTCGTCGTCCCTTCCAATTACAGGGTCGAGTTTTCCAATCTTAGCTAGTTCAGTTAGATCAACAGAAAATTTTTTCAAAACATCTGATTCAATATTAGTGTTGTTGTTATCTATTGTTTGTCCTTTTCTCAGTTTTAAGATAGTAGATTTAAATTGTTCCTTATTTAAATTATTATTTTTAAATAGATAAGCAATACTCAAATTTTCATTATCAAGTATACAATATAATAATATTTCTGGAGATATAAATGAATCATTAAATTCTACAATAACTTTTTTTGAACTTTCAAATACATTAATAACCTCATTGGAAAAAAAAATATTTAAATTTGATCCCGATACACTTGGAAGTTTATTTAACTCAATTTCAATTTCTGAAAGAATAGATGATATGCTATTTGAATTACATTTTTTTAAGATATCTTTCAAGTAGCTATCATTGTCGTCAATGATGGCGAATGCTAAATGCTCTACCGTAATATGCTGATGATTAAGTGATACAGCTTTTTTTTGAGCTTTATCAATTATTAATTTACTTTTTTCATTGAATTGATCAAAATTCATGCTTTATTTTGATTATATTAATTTAAAATCTCAAGTTTTATTGAAAAATATATTAAATAAGCTCCCCTTAGACGGAATAATTGTCCTAGACTTAACAAATGTACTATCTGGCCCTTACGCCACATTCATTCTTTCTGAATTAGGAGCTTCAATTATTAAGGTTGAAAAACCAGGAGGAGATGACTCAAGAAACTATGGACCTTTTGTTGATGGAAAATCTGGTTATTTTATTTCTTTAAACAGAGGTAAGAAAAGTATAGTACTTGATTTGTCCTCAAAAAACGATAGGAGTATATTTGAAAAGTTATTAAAAAAATCCGATATTTTGATCGATAATTTTAAGCCAGGAGTACTTGAAAAGTTTGGTTATTCATGGAATTCTCTATCAAGAAAGTTTCCAAAACTTATTCATGGAAAAATTAGTGGATTTGGAGAAACTGGTCCTTTAAAGAATCTACCAGCATACGATATTGTAGTTCAAGCCATGGGTGGCATAATGAGTATAACTGGAAGTAATAAGAAAAATATTGTCAGAGTTGGTACATCAATTGGTGATATCGTAGCAAGCCTTTTTTGTGTTATTGGAATATTAAGTCAGGTTATTAGGAGAACTAAGACTGCTAGAGGCTCAAAACTTGATTTGAGTATGCTTGATTGTCAGGTGGCAATTTTAGAAAATGCCATTTCAAGGTTTTCTATAAATAAAGTAAATCCGGAACCCTTAGGAACAGACCACCCTTCAATATCACCCTTTGGAAGCTTTAAAACTAAAAATGGCGAAATTATAATTGCTATTGGAAATGACAAGCTATTTGATGTTTTTTGTGACGTCATAAGAAATCAAGAATTAAAGAAAAATAAAAGCTTTAATGATAATCAAAAAAGAAATTTAAATTTAGTAAAACTGAGAAAAATAATTGAAAAAAAACTTATAACCAGAACAACTGATCATTGGATTAAAGTTTTTTCAAAAAAAAAAATTCCCTGTGCAAAAATTAATAATATAAAAGATGTAACAAATAATAAACAAATTAAGAGCAGAAAAATGATTTTAGATTACGATCATGAGTTAACCAAATCTATAAAAGTGTTAAATAGTCCGTTTAATTTTGATTTTGTTAGAAAAGGTTCTAAAGTAAAAAAAGCTCCAGAATTAGATGAAAACAAGAAAGAGATTTTAAAGTACTTCGATATTGATTAATCCCACGGCCCCTTTTTTTTTAGAAAAATTGATCTTCCTTTTTTAATTGAGACTTTTTTTCTTTTTGATAAAAAAAAGAAACAATAAAGAAAGCCAAATGCAAATCCTCCAATATGAGCAAACCATGCAACATTTGAACCAGAGTTCCCCAAGTTGATAAACTGGTATAAGAACCAGAAAATTAATAAAATATAAGCTTGTACTCTAAACGTGAAGAAAATAAAAATTGGAATCAAAACTAATACCTTGGCCTTTGGAAATAAGTAAAGATAGGCGCCTAAAACTCCAGCTATAGCTCCTGAGGCACCAATCATTGGAATGTTAGATTGAATATCAATAATTGCTTGAGTCATCGATGCAAAAATACCTGAAGCTAGATAAAAAAATATAAATTGTTTATATCCCATTATATCCTCAACATTATCAGCAAATATCCAAAGATAGAGCATATTTCCCAAGAAATGCATCCACCCACCATGCATAAAAATTGAAGTAAAAATCGTCAAAATAGGAAAAAAAGTTGGAATATCAGATTCAAAAAAAAAAGTAGAAGGTTTGAATCCAAAATAATAATTGTAAAAATTTGATTTATCTGTAGAAATTTGAAGCAAAAAAACAATCGTACATATTATCAAGATTGTATACCTTATATAAGTGGTATTTTGTGTTTCGTTGTCGTCTTTAATTGGAATCATATGCAATACTTTCTTTGTTTGATCTTTCTTTTCCCCAAAATTATTAAGTCAGCATCCCCATCTATGACTTTTTTTAAAGCATGAGACTTAACGTCTAATCCCCCGGTATATGGTCCAAATGAAGGTAAGATACAAAAATCTTTGCCTAAAACAAAACATTTGTAATAAAATCTAGAATTGTTAACTAGAATATATGTTTTAGGGTGAAAGTGGCCAGAGAATTCAAAATAAGAATTTCTTTTTTTTTTAATATGAGTAAAAAATAATTTTTTTTCTATGTAGTTTTTTACAAATTTTCCATAAATTTTATCTTTTCTCATTAATTCTTCGTCATGATTTCCATAAATCCAAATGAATTGAACAACCTTAGTAATTTCTTTGAGTTGGTTTAAAAATTTATTATTCAAATGTAGAATAGAATATTTATCGTGAAAATTATCACCTAATAAAATAACTTTTAAGGGTTTATATTTTTTTATAATTCTTTTTAATTTAAAAATTGTTTCGTTAAGGTCATAAGTAGGTATTACATGTCCATTATTATTCATTGAAATACTTTTTCCCAAATGTAAATCTGAGATTATTAAGTATCTATTTTGATTAATAAATAATGCACCTTCAATATCAAAAATAATGTCATAATTCAGAACTCTTTTTTTAAAAAAAGTATTTTCAAAAGGGGTCATTAGCTTTAATCTTTTCTTTTTCCATAATTAATGATTTTGAGAATTCAGAACATTTGTCTAGGCAACTCAATAAAAAATATTTCTCTCTAAGTTTATTTATTTGGCTTGATTGAGACAAATGATTTTCTATTTCCTCTTTTGTTATTTTTAAAATTATATGATCAGGCTCATACTTTCTTATAGTATCAAAAATCATATCACTATTAATGTAACTATGATTTCTTTTTTTTGAGAAAATATCATTTTTTTTAATTAATCCACTTATCATTGCAACTTCTTTAAATATTCTTTTTGCTATTGCTGTGTCTAAGGAATTAATTTCACTAATATTAAATTTAAAAAATTCTTTGAGGTCATTTTTTTCAATGTTAGTAATTTTTTCAAAATAAAGACCGAATGAGTAATCATTTAACACAAAATTAACAACATAAATTTTTTTTTTAATAAGATAATTTATTATCAGATTAGTGAGTGTTTGATTAGTTTCTCTTCCTAAAAAGGTATGAAAACAAAGATATTCTCCTTTTCGATAAGGAAATTTTTCAATTAATATATTATTATGATTTGGTAAAATAGATTCTTTTTCCTGTTCATTAATAAAACTATTAATGATATTTGGTAGATTTAGTTTTTCATAATTATTAATTATCTTTAAGATTTCATCTGATAAATTTGATTTTAATGGTAAATTTCCTCCCCAGTATACTGGAACTTTATCTGACTTTTTATTTGCAATATTAACAATTATTTCTTCGTTTTTTATTTTTACGCAAATTAATGTAACTCCAGCAAAAATAAAAGAATCTTTTTCTTTAATCGAATTCGTAAATGATTCCTCTACGGTTCCTAAAACTTTGCCTCTTATTGTTATAATCTTTACATAACTTGCATCAATAATAGTTCCAGCATTTAAAAGAATATTTCTTTTTTGAATTTCATTTTTTATAATATAATTTCCATTTCCAAGTTTTTTTAACTTAGAACAATTTTCATAATTCTGTAATACGTATCCCCCATTAAAAATAAAAGATATTATTTTATAAAAATCAATTTTTGTTAAGTTTTTATATGGATAGCTTTTTAAAATTCTATGATATTCAATCTCCGGGTTAAAGCCATAGCGACAAGATATTAACAGTAAATGTTGACACAATACATCTTTTGCCCCTTTTTTTTCTTTAATTTCGTCGTAAATTCTTGATGAAATCAAATTTTTAAGAGCGTAACATTCTAGATATTCAAATTTATTTGTTGGAATTAACAATGATTTTGATACACCATTGTAATTATGATTTGATCTTCCTGCTCTTTGAATAATTCTATTTACACTTTTTGGAGCACCAATATTTATTATTTTGTCAATATTTTTCCAGTCTATACCCATTTCTAATGATGAAGTACTTATTACAGAATCGATTTGATTAATCTGCATTTTTTTTTCCGTTTCAGCTCTTACTTTTTTTGATAAAGAACTGTGGTAGATGCCAATTTTTAAGCTAGGATACATTAATTGTAAGTTGTTAAATAATATTTCTGATTGTGCTCTTGTGTTAACAAAAATTATTGTTTTTTTTTTATTAATTAGACCATAAATCTTTTTCAATGCGTAATCAGCAGAATGTCCGTAATCAGGTATATTTTCAAGGTGGAATATTTTCAGTTTAATTTTTTTCTTGTAACTATTGTTTATAACTTTTAGCTTGCCACAAAAACTTAACCAACTTGATAGATAGTTTAAATTTTGTATATTCGAGGAGCTTGATAATAGCTTTATATTATTGTTAATTTCAAAAATATATGAAAGTGTTAAAGCTAATTGATCTCCTCTTTTGGTGTTAATAATTTCGTTTATTTCGTCTATTGCAATAAATGATGTTTTATTAAAAATCTTATCACACTCTTTTTTAGTTATCATAAGTGCAAGTGATTCAGGAGTTGTAAGAAGAATCTCAACTGGACTTTCAATTTGTTTTTTTTTTAAATGAGCTGATTCATCACCAGTTCTTTTATTAATTGTGATTTTAAGATTTAAATCAGTTTTTATTTCACAGAGCCTATCATATAAATCGGATATTATTGACCTTAGTGGGGATACATAAATAATTTTTGCTTTTTTATTTTTTAGAATTTCAATAAGATGAGGAAAAAATAGAGTTATAGTTTTACCTGTACCTGTATCGGAGGAGATTAAAAAACTTTTATACAAAGAGGAATTTACAGCTTCTATGAACTCTTTTTGATATTGAAATAATTCCCATCTTTTTTTTCTTAGAAAAAAGATAAATTTTTCTGGTAATATTAATTTTTGC
>MDTB01241155.1_pt1 | contig 10715 bp, 11 predicted proteins | sample 811161 | NCBI WGS metagenome assembly MDTB01 (sample SAMN05326650, study PRJNA326480) | marine metagenome | isolation source: seawater | place: Mediterranean Sea | collected 2009 | reverse complement strand
CTTCCATGTCTTAAGACAAAGTACCATTGGCGCTAAAGGGCTTGACTTCCGAGTTCGGAATGGGATCGGGTATAACACCTTTGCAATAATTACCGGCAAAGGACTTATACTCATTTAATAAAAATTGTAAACAATGAAAAACTGCTGAATTAACTACTTTTAGTTATATTTTTTATATATTCTTTTAGTTTAATCGTTCCAAATAATTTGTAAACTTTATTTGATAAATTCATATTAGTTAGTGCAGAGGCAAATCTTTCGCCTGGTCTTGCTGGCAAAAACTTTACTTTAGTATTAAACATTCTGGCAACTTGTAGAATTGTATAACTCTGCTTACTTAAAATACTATAGTGTTTATTTTTATTTTTTTTCCAAGCATAAAAACAAGCTTTTACAGTATCATCTATATGAGTGAATCTTCTAGATTGCGACCCTGGTTTAACAACCGTTAAAGGTTTATTTTTTAAATACTGATTTTCAAAAATTCCAATAACGGTTGCCATGTTGCCTGTACTAACTTGATTGGGGCCATAAACGTTATAAAAATATAAAATTTCGAATTTAAAATTAAACCATTTTTTCATATTTTCTAACAATTCTAAATTTTTTGATTTAGTGAAAGCATATGGCGATAAGTTCTTATCCAATCCTTTGTTACCGATACTTGCTGAAGTTGCTGAGTAAACAAGTTTAATTTTATTAGCTAAACAAAAATTAAACACTGCGTTAGACCCAATAGAATTAGAATTAATACATTTATTCATATGAATAAAACTTTGATAAATTCTAGAAAATTCTCCAAAATGAAAAATAGTGTGAATTTTATTTTTATATTTTTTTAAAGTTTTTTCAATATTTCTAGTGTCTGCTTTTAAATATTTTACTTTACTTGACTTGACATGATTTTTTTTTAATCCTACAGAATAATTATCTATACTCAAAATTAAAAAATTTGTTTTTTTATTCAAATAATTTATTAAATTTGAGCCAACAAATCCTGCACCACCTGTAACAACTATTATTTTTTTCATAAAAAATTTATTAAAAATTCTTAAATTAACTATATTGATAATAAGACTTATTTAGATATATTGGATACAAATCATTAAAAATTATGTCAACTATTAGTTAATTTTGTAGTTTTTCAAAAATTAGAATAAAATGCTCTTATATAATTTCTTTATAGTAAATTTTTTTATATGTTTATTAATATATATCTTAAATTATAAATATAGGCACATAATTTCAGCAAAACTCAAAATAATTGATTTTCCAGATAATAAAAGGAAACTACATAAAATATATACCCCCTTAAATGGAGCATTGTGGTTTCCTTTGATATTAATGATTTTTTTGCTAGAGAGTCTTTTTTTTGAAGAATTTATAAATAATCAATTTCAATTGATTATAATTTCATCAATTTTAATTTTTGTTATTGGATTTGTAGATGACAGAAATTCTATTAATCCGAATTTAAGGTTATTTTTATACTTTATAATTTTTTATATTATAATCTCATTTGATGAAAATTTCCAATTGAGAACAATAATGTTTGAAAGTTTAGGTTTTGAATTAAAAACAACTTTTTTAGCTACTTTTTTTTCTGCTTTCTGTCTAACGGCATTTATCAATTCAATCAATTTAATTGATGGCATAAATGCCTTAGCTAATTCGTTTCTAGCAATTATTTTTTTTTTTTATTTTTCAAGAATTTGACCCAAATAATTTAACTTTAATAATTTTATTGTTTTTCCTGATGATAAATAGTTTTGTTATTTATGAGGGAAAATATTTTCTAGGAGACTCTGGATCACTATCTATTGCAACTTTTGTAGGGCTATTAGTAATTTATAAATATAACTTTGAATATTTGGGATCGACTTATAATCTATTTAATGCAGAAGACGTGTTTATTATGATGGCTTTTCCGGGTCTTGATATGATTAGAGTATTTTTTGAAAGATCAATAAATAAAAAAAATCCATTCACTCCATCAAGAGAACATTTGCACCATTATTTGATAAAAAAACACTCTTTACTAAAGACATTAACCATTTATATAAGCTTTGCCTTTATTCCTGTATTTTCAAATTTTATGTATCAGGACCTGTTTTATACTACTTATAATTTATTTGTGTGTATAATTCTGTATATTGTATTATTAAAATATTCACGATTTAAGAACAAATAAATAATATTATGAAATTAAAAAATTTTAATTTTAATCAAAAAGTAGAATTACAGCCTGATCAAATTAATCAAATTAATTCAAACCTCAGACCATTCCCTTTAACTATAGAGATAGATTTAACCAATCACTGCAACCATAGATGCTCTTTTTGCGTTTGGGGCGAACATATATCCACTGATAAATCATCTCTTGTTAAAGAAAACCTCATAGAATGTATGAGTGGAATGAAGAAACTCGGAGCTAAAGCAATCACATTTACAGGTGGTGGAGAACCAATGATACACAAAAATTTTTATGAAATATTAAAAAGTTCTAATAATATGGGATTTGACTGTGGTTTGATAACTAATGGTTCAGTTATAACTGAAAAAAACGCTAAATTACTATTAATAAATCTTAACTGGTTGCGAATTTCAATGAGTGGAGGTGATAAAGATAGTTATTTAAAGGTTCAAGGAAAAGACCATTTTGATTTAGTTTGTAAAAATTTAAAAATTATTTCTTCAATTAAAAAAAAATTAAAAAGTAATACTAAATTAGGTTTAAGAATGTTAATTACAAAAGAAAATGTACATACCTTGTACAATTTAGCAGAAATAATAAAAAAAATTGATGGTGTAAATTATTTACAAATTGCACCTGACCATGATAACGACGATAATGGTATTTTTTGGCATGGAGACTTGGTAAAAAAAGAAAAAGATAAATCTGAGAAAATATTAAAAGAAAAAAAAATTGATTTTATTACTTCTGGTTTTGAAATACTTAACACAAATAATTTTGAAAAAAAAAACACACTTGATATACCTTCGAAGTGTTTTGCTCACTTTTATCAAATTGCAATAATGGCAGATGGCAATGTAGCGTTCTGCAAAAATGCTAGATTTGATAAGAATTTTATAATTGGCAACATCAATACAAATAAAATAGAAGAAATTTGGAATTCTAAAAAAAATCAAGAAATAGAAAAATGGGTTAGACCAAATAATTGTGGTTTATTATGTAAAAACATTAGAGTTAACTTAGCAATGGAAAAGATTTATAACTCAAAACATAAAAATAATTTATATAAGTCAAAATCAGAAGTAAAAGAATATACTAAAAATTATCCAGATGACCCATTGGATATAAATTTTATTGGATAAATGATCTTTTTAATCGGCGGAAAAGGTTTAATAGGATCTGCCTTCGTAAGATATTTTAAAGAACAAAAAATATCATTTAAAAATATAACTAGAGCAAATAAAAAAAATTTTTTCAATAAAAGATGCGACCTAATTATTGATTGTAATGGAAATGGTTCCAAAAGATATGGAATAAATTTTCCGTTATTAGATTTTAAAGCTTCTGTAGAAAGTGTTATGGAAATACTTTGTAATATAAAATTTAAAAAATATTTATATATTTCTTCTTGTCAAGTTTACGAAGATCTTGGTGTTGAAAAATATAGCAGAGAAAATTTTAGTTCTAATAATAATAAAATTAATAGTTATGGTTTTAATAAATTGGTAGCTGAAAATTATGTTAAAAAGTACGCTAAACATCATTTAATTATTCGATTACCTTATGTGATTGGACCAAATTTAAAAAGAAATCCATTTTATGATATACTGCACAAAAAAAGATCTTTTTTAACTTTGAATTCAAAAGTTAATTGTATACACACTGACAGTATTGCTTGGATATGTATGAAGTTAATTAAAAAAAATCATGAGGGGATATATAATATCGGATCCAAAAATAATATAGAAATATATAAAGTTTTAAAATTACTTGATTTTAAAAGAACTGACTTAAAAAAAAATAAACGATCTAAAGATATAAATAAAATAAATCTAAAAAAAATTAAAAGTATAATAAAGTTGCCTGATATATATGATGAGGTGAAAAAATATTATAATCAGGAAACAAAAGTTAAATAATTTTATAGTTTTACATTTTTATCTAACGAAGCTAAAAAAATTCCTAAAGGAAAATAATAAATAATATTCAACCAATTATTATAAAAATCACCAGTTGGAACAAATGGCCACAAAGTTATTAAAAAACAAGAAATTAATGCTAATTGAAAATCAGAAAAATAATTTTTTTTTAAAATAAACTTAAAAATAAAATGTTTAGTTGAATAAAAAATCAATACTATCAAAGGTATTATAAAAATAATTATTCCTAACAAACCACTCTCAGCTAAAATTTGAATATAATTATTATGAGGATGAGTTGTACAAGATTCGAAAGAAATCTTGTATCCTTCTAAATGACAATTTGATCTAAACATCCTTGGACCAATTCCTGTTACTTTGTTATCTGTAAACATTTTAAATGCAGAAATATAATGATTTGTGTGTTCTTGGGAGAAGATAAACTTTTGCTCTTGAGAACCCATTTGTTTTATAGTTTGATCTATAATTCTTTCTTTATAGATTGAATTCATGCTCGTGATTGTAAATATTGATATTAATGCGAAGGATAAAGAAAAAAATCTAAGCAGTTTAAAATCTTTCATCATAATTATTAAAAAAATAGCTGATAAATTAATATAGAAAAAAGCAGCTCGCTCTCCAGATAAAAAAGTTAATACTTCTATGCTGCTTAATAATAAAAATATTAAAAACAAGTAAAATTTTTTATTAAAAAAAAATTTAAAATTTAAAATACATAATGCAAAAAAAATAGGAAAAATTCTTGACAAATAACTTCCTAAAATTAATTCGTCTTTAAAAAAACTACTAATTCTAGTACCTATTCTTTCCCAACCTAGAATATTTTCTCCAAAATAAAATTGATAAAACCCATCTAATATTAAAATTAACATACAGATTATGATGGATTTTAATAAACTTAATAATATACCAGGCTTAACTCTAATCAAATACCAAAAAGCAAGTGCGAATATAAAATATCTAAAATATACTAAGCTTATCTTTAGGGATTGAATTGGATCATGAGAAAAAAAGGAAGTTAAATTTAAAACTAAGTAAAAAATTAAAAAAAATTTAGAGAAATTTGATGTGTAAAAGTCTCTCAAATTATTTTTTATTGAAAGATAAATAAAAGTTAATGCGATTATTGTTATAGATAAATCAGGAATAAAAGGGCCAGTAACAAGTGAAAACGGTAACAATAAAATTAAAAAATAAATTAAATTTATAAAAATTTTATCTTTTTTATAAATACTAATTTTTGAAGACATATTAAATATTTATATCATTTATAAGTTTAGTCTGCGAAATATTTTTATTATAGCAATTGTTATAATTTTAAGTTATGTATCTGATTAAAATTAATGAAAAAAAAAATAAACGTCAACTATTCTACTTCTATGTTTGATATCATAGAAATTTTTTTCAAAAATATTATTAAAATAATAATAATTACAGCGAGTGTTTTTATTATATTAATTTTGTTAAATAATTTTCTTATTAATCAAAAAGAGACTTATGCTGGAACTATTAAAATTTTCCCAACAGATAATACTTACTTATTAAATGAGATTAATAGGTACGCAGAATTAAGGGATGAAAAAAGAAGTGAATTTATTACTCAAAAAGACGTTCAATCATCTTCAAAAGCACAAAATTTGATAGATAAAAGGAGTAAAATAAAAAATACTGAATATTTAACACCAACTAGGCTAATTTGGGATTTTTCTGACATAGTTCAAAAAAAATTCTTAGCAGATAAAAATATTTCAAGTGTTATGGTTAAATCAACAAATCATGATTATTTTGCAAATCATTTATCATATTTAACAATAAATTTTAAATTTAATGATTTTAATGAAAATAAATTTAATCAAGTTAATATCTTATTAGATGAGACAATCTTAGAAAGTAAAAATAAAATGAAAGATTTTACAAAAACTCTGATGTCAGAAATATTAGTATTATTTGATTTAAAAAATAAAGAAGCCTTAAAAAAATTATCTAATTTAGAAACAATTCTTCAAAATAAAGAACTTGAAAAAGAAAAAAATCCTATGGCTATATCAAATGATACAGTTGTTATAGTCAACGACAGAAACGAAGATTTTGTAAAAAAATTTAAACGTTTAGAGGATTATTGTTTAAATAAAGAGGACATTCAAATTCTAAAAACTTGTACAAATTTAGTTCTCCAATCTCAAAAAGATAATTTAAATTATATCTTTAAAGAAATAGATAATATTAAAGAAATTTTAGAAGATACTGAATTCATGCCAGTCAAATTTTTATCAGACATTAATAGAGTAGAAATTAGAAGAACTGATAATAAAAAATATACTCTTATATCTTTATTAATTGTATCAATATTTATAAGTTTGTTTTATATAATAATTTTAGAACTTTATAAATTAGATAGAAAAAAAATTAAATAAAATAAACTAATTTTCTTTGAATCTAGAGTAAATAAAAGAAATAAGTTTTGTCATGTCAATTAAAAAAGATAGTAATGTAATTTTAAAAAAATTAATCGGTATTAAGAAATTAATTTTAACTTTTTTCTTAATTGGTAAATAAATACCTCTCAAAAAAAAATAAGTAAGAAATAAAATTGAACCTGTTATTTTTGTAACATGAGGAATATAATAAAGTTCTTCCTCATAACCTGGCTGACCCCAATTTGTAAAAATTGGATTCCAATTAAAAGCAATTAAAACAGCAAAGAAAGACAATGCTAAAAAATAAAATTCTCTTGCATTGTTTAAATATGATAGTCTTCTCGAAAAACTATAATTTCTGAACCATTTTTTAACAATTGATAGATATGAGGCTCCTAATAAATTCTGATAAAAAATTAAATTATTATTTTTACATGTGTTTAATTTATGTAACTTGACTCTATAAATCCATTCAGCATCCTCACCTGCACGTATATGCTCCAAAAAAAGGCCAACAACACTAAATGTTTTTTTAAGAATTATTGATCCTGGTAATGTTTGTAGCGCATTTTCTCCATACGTTGATGCTCTGATTATTTTATCCTTATTACTTTTAGCTAAATAAAAAGTGTTTCCCCAACAAATAGAAAGTTGTTTTTTTTTTATTTGTTTGTAACCGTTTTCAAACCATTTTTGTGATGCGTAAGTGCCAATATCTAGAAAACAAACAACTTCATGACTTGAAATATTTATGCCAACATTTCTTGCTGCTCCTGGGTAAAAATTAGGTTGATGGTTAAGTTTCAATTTTATTTTCTTTTTTCGCATTTTATTTATGAGATCGTGAGTTTTGATTTTTTTTTTATTTGTATTTATAAGAATAATTTCTTTTGGCCAGTATGTCCAAGTGTCTAAATTATTAAAAAATAAATTAAGAATTTTCTTGGAACAATTAAATGGAACTATAAGTGATGCATGCAGTATTTTCATTTATAAATTATTTTTTTGTAAATTTGAATATGCGAATCAACTATACGATTAATATCAAAATTTTTTAAGGCATAATCCCTTGCATTAATGCTCATTTTTTTAATTTTAGATTTATTATTTAATAAATTTTTTATTTCATTTGCTAATTTTCTTGAATTTTTAACTGGTACCAAAATACCTGTAGAATTATGAACAACAGCATCTTTGCATCCTGGAACATTTGTAGTGATTGCTGGCCTACCAGATGCAGCTGCCTCCATTAAAACTTTAGGAAAACCCTCTCTATATGATGGTAGAACAATTATTGTAGCTAAAGATAATATATATGACATTTTTTCTTTATAACCCCAATACTCTAGAATATTTTCATTCTCCCATTTTCTAATTAAATTAATTTTTATACCCGAGGGATTATCTTCATCAATATCTCCGACCAAAATAAAACGAGCATTAATTTTTTTAGTTTTTAAAATTCTTGCTGCTTGTGCAAACTCAAAAATACCTTTATGGGCTAACATTCTTGACGGAAACATTACTATTGGATTTTTAAAATTAAATTTTTTTGGGTTAAATTTTTTTAATGGTACACCCGATCCAGGTATTAATACACAATTAGACTTTTTTAATTTTGTATTATTTAATAGAAAATTTAAATCATTTTTATTCTGGAAAATAACTTTACATTTTTCTTGGTTTAAAGCAACGCTATATAAAAATATTAATAAATTGAATTTTAGTTTAGAAAAAATATTTTCACTTATAAAAGCGGAACCAAGTCCAGAAATTGAAAAAATTTTATTTATAGAAGGAAATAATCTTGAAACTAATCCTCCAATCAAAACTGGCTTAATACTTATAAAATGAACGATATATGGTTTTACCTTTAACATGATTTTTAAAATATTTATCATGGTAACAAAATTTGATACTAATCCGAAACTACTTCTATTTATGTTTAGATCATGTATTAAAAATTTTTTTTTTTTGAAAATTTTTTTATCTAGATCAAACTTTGTAGCAAGATGGACTTTAAATAAAGATTTAGCTTTAAGAGCAATATTTATTCTGTGTGAAAGAAAAAATCTATCAATATTAACAATATATAATATATTTTTTTTCATTAATTTATTTTAGTTGTTTAGAATTAAAAAGAGACAAAAATAATAACAAACCTAGAGCTGGTACGTGATGCCTAACCGCTGTTCCCCAATTAGTTGTTCCTAATGCCCAAGTTATTTCTGCAATAAATAATAAAAGAAGAAATACAATATAATATCTATAAAATCTGTGCTGAATATTAAATATATTTATAATTATAAACAAAATTAAAATTATTCTAAAAATATTTTCAACAAATAAAAGTAAATCAAAAAATGTCTCTTGATTATTTGGGGTTGGTTGTAACATATAATTATAAGTTGCTTGATAAGTGTAGGTAATCAAATCCTTATAACTATACAAGAACAATTCTTCTGTTAAATAACTTGCTCTAGATGTAGTCAAATTATTTATATGAGTTGACATTATTGAGTAAATTGAAAGCTCATTCAAAGGTAACTTAGAATAAAAATAACTTTCTAAAATATTGAAATTAAAATAAATAAGTGTGGCTATAAAAGCACTAAATATAATAAAGTATTTAAGATTTTTTCTTTCCACAGATATACTTAAAAAAAGTAAATATATTATAGAGATTGCTACAGACCATATTACAAACATTTTATGTAATAAAGGTAATAATAGTATTGATGCAAAAAATATAATTTTATATTTAAACTTATTTTCTAAAAAAATTTTTAAAAATGTAAAAATTGCTAAGTTAAATAATAATAATTGGAAAGGCTCCCTTAATGTAACACTTGTGTAAATAAGTGCTGATGGCCAAAAGGAGTACAATATTAATATCAATTTTTGGCACAAAACACTAATCTTCAACATTCTGATAATTTTCACAATTAAAATTCCAGAGATTAACCAACCTAAAATTGAGATAAGTGAACCAAAAAAAATAGTATCGAATGTATATCTATATATTAATCCCAAAACTGTTGAGTAAAGCCACCCAGTTCTGAAGTCCATATTGGATGAATCTTCCGAAACTAATACTGCAACCTCGTGAAACTTTATTGCATCAAATTCAAGACCTGGGAAAGGTCCATAAAAAGAATTAATATATGCAAAAATAACTCTTAATATAATTCCAAAAAAAATTATATACATTTTTTATTTTTTAATACCCACTGCACACCAAAAAGGTTCATTTGCAGAAAATTTTATATCCACAAGATCTGCATTTTCCATCATTTCTTTAATTTCAGACTTTGAAAATCTTTTTTCCAGTATTGTTCCAAATCTATCTCTCGAGTCTGTTCTCATAGTGTATAAAGATTGATCTTTATAAAAAGAAAGTGGAAGCTTTCTTGTATTAATTTTTAATTTTTCTAAAATTTTATATGTTCTTGCAATAGGAAAATAAATTAAATAAGCAATTAAGTCTGTTAACAAAATTTTTAGCTTAGGAGATAAACGAGAAATAAATCTTCTTAAAATATCCGTCACTTTCCATAACCAGAAAAACCACCAAGGCCGATTATCAAAAGCATAATATATGTATAATAAGAATGGAGCTCCTTTTTTTAAAAGTTTACTACACGATTTTATTGCTTTTTGAGTATCTGGAACATGATGTAAAACACCAAGTGAATATCCAAAATCTTGACTTTGTTCATTAATTTCTACTGTATCAAGAGATGATTGATGAAATTCTAAATTTTTAAAATTTTTCAATTTTATTCTAGCAACATTAATTGCATTTGATGGATCTACGCAATGCAAATGAGAGACTCTTGAAGCAACGAAATAAGCCCATCTTCCTGATCCACAACCCATATCAAAACCTGTAGAATTCTTTGGCAGGATGTTCCATGGAAATATAGAAAAATATTTGTCAAAAATTTCCTTTCCTTCCTCCTCTGACATTCCTGATTGATCAAATTTTGACCATTCATCACCAAAACTTTCTACGGTTTTTTTATCTAAATTTTGCAATTTTTTTATTTAATAAATTTAACTTTAGTATTTATATTAATTTTTTTCAAACCAAGCTTGAAACATTAATATACCCCACAAACAATTAGAGTGATCTTGTTTTTCTAATAAATGATCATTCCATAT
>MDTB01198789.1_pt1 | contig 10715 bp, 6 predicted proteins | sample 811161 | NCBI WGS metagenome assembly MDTB01 (sample SAMN05326650, study PRJNA326480) | marine metagenome | isolation source: seawater | place: Mediterranean Sea | collected 2009 | reverse complement strand
TGAAACTTATTTGTTTTTTGAGCCATAAGAGCCTTTTCTTGAGATCTTAATGCAAATTTATCTTGATCCTCTCTAGTAACTTGAAATTTTGTAGCTACATTTTCTGCTGTAACACCCATATGATAACCATGAAAAGCATCCCACAAGCCATCTTTAATCATTGTATCAGTCATTTCAGTATCACCTAATTTTTTTCCATTTCTTAAATGAATTGCATGAGGGGCCAACGACATACTTTCTTGACCACCTGCAATAACTATTTTCGAATCTTGAGCTGCTATACTTTGAAATCCTGATGCTACTGATCTTATACCTGAACCACAAACTTGATTTACTATGTAAGCAGGTATTTCTTTGGGTATTCCAGATTTCATAGCTGCTTGTCTTGCTGGATTTTGCCCTGTACCACCAGTTAATACTTGTCCCATTATTACTTCATTTATTTCCGACTCTTTTAAATCTATCTTTTTTATTGCACCAGTAATTACTGAGGAACCTAGGAAATCGGCAGGAACATTTTTTAAACTTTTCCCTAGTGAGCCTACCGCTGTTCTTACAGCAGATGTAATTACGATATTTTTATTATTCATTTTTAATTAATATATTAATACTATTTATAACTTAAGTTTCTTTTCTAGATAATGCAATTATTATAGCCATAACCAAGAAAAAAAATGAAGCATTTCCAGTTGTAAAAAAACTACCAGTCGTTCTTACTGGAAATATTTCAGCTAAAAAAAGAAAAATAAAAGGTGTAATAACATGGTTATGCTTTAAACTTGAGTCTAAAAAGTATTTTTTTATAAAAGATCTATAAACTATAATTATAAAAATTAAGAATAATAAAGTAAAACCAACCAGACCTAAGTCTGCTAATATTTCTAAATAATAATTATGTGGGTGTGCTCCACAATTTTTAACATTTGCTTTTTGACAATTCTTTTTAAAAGATTTTACACCTTGTCCTATATATTTATTTTCGAGCCAAGTCTGAAATCCAGCATTAAATTCTTTCAAGTAAACGTTAGTTATTTGTACTTGCTTACCGTTTATGTCTATTACATAAGAATGAATTATTTCCGACTCTTTATCTGTAATAATATTGGAAAAGAAAACAACAAATTCAGAAACTTTTTTATTAACCTGTTTAAGATGACTTTTGTAATCTGTGTTAAGATTAAATATTGCTACAGTTATTAAAAAAGCAATTAGTATAAAAGGTATGATAAGTTTTCTTAAACTTTTTTCTAAAATTAAAATGAAAAACATAATTACCAAAAATAATATAGTAGGCATTCTATTTCCTGAAATAACTAACGAAAATACGATTACACTCGTTAATAATGTTAGAAATATAAAAAGTAATTTCTTATCCTTCATTTTATAAAATACTGGAATTGTAAATATTGAAAATAAAGAAAATCTTTGTAAATATGATCCTGCTATTAACTCATCTCCAAAGGGTCCCGACAATCTTCTGCTTACACCCTCATACCCAAAAACATCAAATCCATTTATGAGTTGATAAATCAAATCAAAACAAACAAATAAAGAGCAAATTGAAGCTGAAAAAAAGAAAATTTTAAAACTTATTTTGTTTTTTCTTACTAGATATCTAATAACTAAGTATAAAAATAAAAATCTCAAATAAAAAAAAGATTTTTTTAAAATCATGAGATTCATCGACTGTTCGTCACCACTACTATTAATAAAATAATTTATTAAACTAACAATAAAGATATATGAAAAAAAAATTAAAATTAACTTATCAAGCAAATCATAATTAAATTTAAATATTTTTTCTTTAAAAATAATAATTGCAGTTACAATAAGAAGCAATGTATTAAGATTAAGTACTAAATTGCCTGCAATAAAACTCAATGGTATCGCGGCAAATAATAAGTTTATTAGATTATTATTGTTTAGAGTTTTTAATTTATTTAACATAAGTGAATATTTATTATAATATTATGTATAATTTGATTAAGTGAATTGCAAATTTCTTTTTTAATGATAATAGAAATTTGATAATAATTGCGCCTGTAGCTCAACTGGATAGAGCGCTTGGCTACGGACCAGGAGGTTCTGGGTTCAAATCCTAGCAGGCGCACCATCATAACAATTGCAATATTATTAGTTTAGATATATCTAATTTTAATGAAATTTTTTTCAAATCTATCACTTCAAAAAAGTGTGATAGTATTTTTTGTTTTAATTATTTTAATATTATTGTTATTAAGTATTATCTTATAAATAAGTTATAATTAGCAAAACAAAACCTAAGATGATCCTATATACAACAAAAATATTGAGACTAAAATTTTGAATATATTTTAAAAAATATTTAATAGTAATAAATGAAAATATAAATGAAAGTATTATTGAAGAAATTATTAAAAGTGAAAAATCAAAGCTTTTTGATTGTGATAAACTTTCTAGTCCGAAAATAGATACTGCAGCTAAAGTTGGTATTGATAATAAAAAAGATATTTTCGCGGAGTCATATCTTTTAAATTTTAAAAATCTCGCTCCTGTTATAGTTATACCCGATCTGCTTACACCAGGTATTAAAGATAATATTTGCATAAACCCTATACACAAAGCTGATTTTAAAGTGAAATTAGAACTAATTTCTTTTTGAGAGCTAAATTTATCACTAAAGTAAAGTAAAATTCCAAATATTAATGTGGTCCAGCCTATTACCTTTATATTTCTTATTTGGTCAATTAAATCAAACTTTATTAATAAATATCCAGTTACCATTACCGGTATTGAACCGATAAAAATTTTTAGAAATAATATTTTATTCTTTACAAAATTAAAAATATCATTTCTAAAAAAAACTATAACTGCTAAAAAAGAACCAATGTGTAAACCTACATCAATTTGTAATTTTTGATTTTCAAAATTTAAATATTCTGTGATTATAATTAAATGAGACGATGAACTAATTGGAAGAAACTCTGTTATTCCTTGAATTAAAGACAAAATGAATATTTCAATCATGTTTTTTTTTAGAGTTTAAGGTTGTTTATATTAAGACATGGAAATGCATATCAGGTATGCAAAAATCTATCACTTAAAATAGGAGTTTTTGCTTTAAAAGGTAAGTTATATTTACCTAAATTAACTACACATTTTATGTGTATTAGATTAGTTTCTACAAAATTTATGAAAAAAGAAATGTTACAGTTTGTTGATCTAAAAAAAGAGACACCACTAAAAAGAGATACAAAAAAAAGGAGTGGAGATTTTAACGAGATTTATAACAAATTTATCAGCGATAAAGCCAATGAACAGTCTAGTAGGTGTTCACAATGTGGGGTACCTTTCTGTCAAATACACTGCCCTCTTAATAATAATATACCTGATTGGCTAAAACTAACCGCCGAAGGCAGACTGCAAGAAGCATACGAAGTTTCTCAAAGCACTAATAATATGCCAGAGGTTTGTGGAAGAATTTGCCCCCAAGATAGATTATGTGAAGGTAATTGCGTAATAGAACAATCTGGCCATGGTACTGTAACAATTGGATCAATCGAAAAACATATTACAGATACTGCCTGGGATAAAGGTTGGGTCAAACCAATCAAAGTGAAACAGGAAAAGAAACAATCAATAGGTATTATTGGAGCAGGACCGGCAGGAATGGCTTGCGCAGAAGAATTAAGAAAATCAGGATACCAAATAACTATTTATGATAGATACGATAGACCAGGCGGTTTATTAATCTATGGTATTCCAAATTTTAAGTTAGAGAAATTTGTAGTTCAAAGAAGAACAAAACTTTTAAAAGATAGTGGTATTAAATTCATTCAAAATTTTGAAGTTGGTAAGAACGAAACACTTGAACAACTAAAAGATAAGCATGACGCAGTTTTGGTAGCGACTGGTGTTTATAAATCCAGAGAAATAGATGTACCAGGTCATAATCTTAAAAATATTTTTCCAGCTATGGAATTTTTAACTGCATCAAATAAAAAAGGATTAGGAGATAAAGTAGAACTATTTGATAATGGAACTTTGAACGCAGAGGGTAAAAATGTCGTTGTAATTGGTGGAGGGGATACGGCAATGGACTGTGTAAGAACAGCAGTGAGACAAAAAGCTAAATCTGTAAAATGTTTGTACAGGCGAGATAGAGAAAATATGCCAGGTTCGGTTAGAGAAGTCAAAAATGCCGAAGAAGAAGGTGTCGAATTTGTTTGGCTGACAAGCCCTAAACAATTCATTGGAAATAAAAAAATTTCTGAAGTTGAAGTTAATAGAATTACATTGGGTGAGCCAGATTCTTCTGGAAGAAAAAAACCAGTAATTAAAGATGGATCGGAATTTAAAGTCCCAGCTGACCTTGTGATCAAATCTTTAGGTTTTGATCCTGAAAATCTGCCAAAATTATTTGGAGCTGAAGATTTAGTAGTTTCTCGTTGGGGTACAATTAAGATAGACCTACAAACAATGCAAACAAATCTAGAAGGTGTATTTGCTGCCGGTGACATTGTTAGAGGAGCGTCATTAGTTGTATGGGCAATAAAAGATGGGAGAGACGCAGCCTTACAAATAGAAAAATATCTTAAAGAAAAAGTAAGTAAAGAATTTCAAGCAGCATAAAAGTATTATGAAAAATTATCAAAAAAATAAAAAAATTCTTCAAGACAATCATTCATACAATCCAAATATGGAACACGATGCTTGTGGAGTAGGAATGGTTGCTTCAACAAATGGTAAAAAATCTAGAAAGATTGTTGATTATGGTATTCAAGCTTTAAAAGCTATTTGGCATAGAGGAGCAGTGGATGCAGATGGCAAATCTGGAGATGGTGCAGGAATACAAATAGAAATAGCCCCTGATTTTTTTAAAGAAAAAATTTTATCAACTGGGCATAAATTAGATGACTCAAAAAGAATTTGTGTTGGAATGATATTCCTTCCAAGAACTGATTATTCAGAGCAAGAAAAGTGTAGAGAAATTATTGAATCTGTTCTTTTAGAGGAAAATTTTTCTATTTATGGCTGGAGACAAGTTCCATTTAACTCAAAAGTTTTAGGAAAAACAGCTGAACAAAGTCGTCCAGAAATTGCTCAGGTTATGTTTAAAAAGAATGAAAATTTAGAGACTAACGATTTAGAGAGGAACTTATTCGAAACAAGAAAAAAAATAGAAAAATTGGCTCGTGAAAAAACAATTAAAAATTTCTATATTTGTTCATTCAGTTCAAGATCTATAGTTTACAAAGGAATGTTTTTAGCAGAGTCGTTAGCTGATTTTTATTTAGATTTAAATGATAAAAATTTAACATCCAGATTTGCAATTTTTCATCAAAGATACTCTACAAATACTTTCCCCAGCTGGGATTTAGCCCAACCTTTTAGAACACTAGCTCACAATGGAGAAATAAATACTTTAAAAGGAAATATTAATTGGATGAAAATTCACGAACAAGACATGTCTAGTTCACTATTTAAAAATGTAAAAGATTTAAAACCTGTTATTCGAAGTTCTTCTGACTCGGGAGCTTTAGATAATGTTTTTGAATTATTAACTCATTCAGGGAAGCTTGCTCCATTAATTAAATTAATGATGATACCGGATGCATGGTCAAAGAGAAGCAAAACAGTTCCGAAAAATCATCAAGATTTATTTAATTTTTTAAATAGTACAATCGAACCATGGGATGGACCAGCTGCTATATGCGCAACAGATTCAAAATGGGTTTTGGCTGCAACTGATAGAAATGGTTTGAGACCATTAAGATACACAATTACATCTGATAATCTTTTTTTTGCTGGCTCAGAATCAGGAATGATTAATATTCCAGAAGAAAAAATTACATCAAAAGGAAAGTTAGGACCAGGTCAGATAATTGCAATTGATCTAAAAAAAGGAAAGCTTTTTAAAGATAAAGAGATCAAAGATTATTTAGCTAAAGACTATAAAAAATATAGTAAGCAAATAATTGATTTAGAGAAAAAAGTTTCTAGTGAAGACGAAAAAGCAAATTTTGAAGGAGAAGAATTAAAAAAAAGACAGTATTTATCTGGTTTAAGTATGGAGGATTTAGAACTTATACTTCATCCTATGGCAGAAGAAGGAAAAGAAGCCTCAGGATCAATGGGAGATGACACACCTGTAGCAGTTTTGTCTAGCCATTTTAGACCGGTTTCTCATTATTTTAGGCAAAATTTTAGTCAGGTCACCAATCCACCCATAGACTCATTAAGGGAAAGCAAAGTTATGAGTTTAAAAACAAGATTTGGCAATCTTGGAAACATTTTAGACTTTGATAATTTAACAGAAGAAAATATTTATGTTTTAGATAGCCCTATACTTACCAACTCTCAGTTCAAAAAGTTCAAAAAGGTTTTTTCTAAGAAAATTAAAATTATAAATTGTACTTTTAATATTAATTCGTCATTAAAAGACAGAATAGAATCTATCAAAGATGAATGTGAAACTGCAGTTAGAGAGGGAAGTACTTCTCTTGTATTGTCTGATAAAGATATTTCAAACGACAAAGCTAGTATTCCAACTATACTAGTTGTTGGAGCTGTTCATTCTCATCTAGTTAAATTAGGGCTAAGAGGATATTGTTCTTTAAATGTAGAAAGCTCAGATGCATTAGATACGCATTCATTTGCTATTTTAATTGGTGTTGGAGCCACTACTATAAATCCATATCTAGCTATTGACTCAATCCATCAAAGATTTGAAAAAAAGCTATTTGGAAAATCAGATTTTCAGGAATGTGTTCAAAAATATAAAAAATCAATTGATGCAGGCTTGTTAAAGATAATGTCAAAGATGGGTATCTCGGTTATTAGTTCATATAGAGGAGGATGTAATTTTGAGGCAGTAGGATTAAGTCGAGCAATAGTATCAGATTACTTTCCTGGCATGTCTTCTAGAATTTCAGGCATAGGCATCATAGGAATAGAAAAAAAAATAAAAAAACTACATTTAAATTTTACTGAAAAAAATATTTACACATTACCTATCGGAGGATTGTATAAATACAGAAAGACAGGGGAAGATCATCAACATCAAGGTAATTTGATACATTTACTTCAAAGCTCTGTCAGCAATAAATCCTATGACCAATATAAGAAATATTCGTTAGGCATTCACAATCTTCCGCCAATTAATATTAGGGACTTATTAAAGATAAAAAAGATTAAAGCTCCAATAAATATTGATGAAGTTGAGTCTGTTGAAAATATTCTTAAAAGATTTGGAAGCGGAAGTATGTCCCACGGAGCACTTTCTTCTGAAGCCCATGAAACCTTAGCAATTGGAATGAATAGAATTAAAGGGGCTTCTTGTAGTGGCGAAGGAGGTGAAGACTCAAGTCGTTTTAAAGTTTTACCAAACGGTGACTCAGCAAATTCCAGAGTTAAACAAATTGCTTCTGCAAGATTTGGAGTTACTGTAGATTATTTAAATAACGCAAATGAAATTGAAATTAAAATGGCTCAAGGCGCTAAACCAGGAGAAGGAGGTCAGTTACCTGGATTTAAAGTTAACAAAGAAATAGCAAAATTGAGACATTCAACACCAGGTGTAACACTTATTTCTCCGCCACCACATCATGATATTTATTCAATTGAAGATCTAGCACAGCTTATTTATGATCTTAAACAAATTAACCCTGGTGCAAGAATAGGAGTGAAATTAGTTGCTTCGACTGGAATAGGAACTATTGCAGCTGGAGTAGCAAAAGCTAAAGCTGATATAATTTTAATATCTGGTCATTCTGGTGGAACTGGAGCGAGCCCACAAACAAGCATCAAGTATGCAGGTATTCCATGGGAAATGGGGTTAACTGAAGCAAATCAAATTTTAACACTAAATAATTTAAGACATAAAGTTACGTTAAGGACTGATGGTGGGCTAAAAACAGGTAGAGACATCGTTATCGCGGCAATGATGGGGGCTGAAGAGTATGGAATGGGAACATCATCATTAGTTGCCATGGGATGTATCATGGTCCGTCAATGTCATTCTAATACTTGCCCAGTAGGGGTTTGTAGTCAAGATAAAGCTTTGAGAGAAAGATTTAACGGAACACCCGAAAAGGTAGTAAATTTTTTTACTTTTGTAGCATCAGAAGTAAGAGAAATACTTGCTTCAATAGGATATAAGTCAATAAATGAAATTATTGGTAGAACCGATTTATTATCTCAGGTAAATAAAGGTGCAACTAATTTAGATGATTTAGATCTCAATCCACTTTTAGTACAGGCAGACCCAGGAGAGAATCCTAGATATTGTAAAGAAAAAGTAATTAACAGTGTTCCCGAAACTTTAGATAAAAAAATTTGGCTAGATATAGAAAATAAAATAAATAAAAAAGAAAAAAATTATTTCGAATATAATACTAAAAATACTTATAGATCCGTAGGTACTAGGTTATCTCATTACATTTATAAAAAGTTTAAGGATGACCAACTTGAAGAAGACATAATAAACATAAAATTAATTGGCTCTGCTGGTCAATCTTTAGGAGCATTTTTATCAAAAGGAATAAAGTTGTTAGTCGAGGGTGATTGCAATGACTACGTAGGTAAAGGACTTTCGGGTGGAACAATAGTTGTTTATCCAGCTGCTAAAAGTAAATTAATTTCAAATGAAAATACTATTATTGGTAATACAGTATTATACGGGGCTACCTCTGGAAAATTATATGCCTCAGGTCAAGCGGGTGAAAGATTCGCAGTAAGGAATTCAGGTTGTCTAGCTGTAGTGGAGGGATGTGGGGCTCACGGTTGTGAGTATATGACAGGAGGCACTGCTATTATATTAGGTCAAGTAGGAGATAATTTTGGAGCTGGTATGACAGGGGGGATGGCATTTATATACGACAAAGAAAATAACTTTGAAAATTTTGTTAATCCATCTTCTATTATTTGGCAGTCTGTAGAGACAGATTATTGGAAAAATTTTTTAAAAGATAATCTAAAAAATTTTGTTACAGAAACCAAATCGAGTTTTGGTATGAAAATTTTAAATGATTTTGAAAAAGAACTTAGATATTTTAAACAGGTTTGCCCAATTGAAATGCTAGATAAACTTGACAATCCTATTACTTCAAAAACTACAATTAAAAAGGTCAGTTAAATGTCCCCGATGAATATTGTTTGTTTTGGTTTTGGTCAGGTAGCTAAAAATTTTATTCTAAAATTGAAAAAAAATAAAGTTTTCTTTAAATTAACTACAACATCTCGAGAAGAATCAAAAAACAAAAAATTTGAAAATATAAAATATGAAAGTTTTCAATTTACAGAAACAAGTTTCGATAAAAATTTTATATCAAAACTAGAAGAAGCAGACCATGTACTTCTCTCGATAGCTCCACAAAATGGGAACGATATTGTTATAAATAAATTTAAAGATTACTTTAAGTCAAAAAAAATTAAGTGGATAACATACCTTTCTGCCACCAGTGTTTATGGGAACCATAATGGAGAATGGGTAGATGAAAATAGTGAGACCAAACCTACTTCGTCTAATGGCATTGAAAGACTTAAAGCTGAAAAGGATTGGATGGAGCTAGCAAGTAAATTTGACTTACCATTACAAATTTTTAGATTATCAGGAATTTATTCCAATCAATATAATATTTTAACTAGATTAAAATCAGGAGAAGCTAAGATAATTAATAAAGAAAATCATTTTTTTTCTCGTATACATGTAGAGGACATTGCAAATATTTTACTTAAATCCTTAAAATGTTTTAAAAAAAAAGAAATTTACAATATTTCTGACGACAAGCCAGCATCAGCAGAAGATGTTGCAATACATGGTTCAAAATTGTTGGGTATTGATAAACCTAAAAATATAGAAATTGATGAAATAAAAAGCGAAATGTTAAAAAATTTTTATAAAGATTCAAAAAAAGTGAGTAATAAAAAAATGAAAGAATTTTTTAGTTTTCAATTGAAATACCCCACATACGTTGAGGGATTAAATTATATCTTTAATAATAATATTTAATTCTTTTATTATTTTTTTCAAATACTTTAAATTTGACAAACTATGATCACCATTTTTAATTATTACTAATTTTTTTTCTGCTGAAGTAAATACTGAAAGAACTTTTTTAGAAAAAGATACAGGCACTACCTCATCGTTACTGCCGTGAACCATTGTAACTTTAATTTTGAACTTATTTTTTTTAATCAAAACCTTATTTTTTTTTCCATCTTTTATTAATTGCAATGTAATAGGATATTCATATTTTTCATTTTTGATTACACTTATTCCTTTTGTCAAAATTTCTTTTTTAATTTTTTTTGGAAATTTATTCCACATAAGTCGAGTTAAAAACTCAGGGGCAGAACCTATTCCTAATAGTCCTAAAATTTGTTTTTTAAAATATTTAAATTGATTTAAAGCAATCCATGTTCCCATACTAGAGCCAATCAAAATAAAATTATTTTTTTTTTACAATTCTTTTGATTGAATTTCTAATATCATTGGTCCACTCTGTTATATTGCCTTTTGTAAATTTTCCTGACGATTTACCATGTCCAGAATATTCAACTGCTAAAAACCCCAATTTTTTTTCTACAGCATATTTCTTGAAAGCCTGAGGTTTTATTCCTTCAATATCAGACATAAAACCATGAAGAAAAATTATATACAGTTTTTTTTTATAATAATTGTCAATATATCTGAGTTTTTTGATCTTAGAGATCTTAAGATATTTAAATTTTTT
>MDTB01193726.1_pt1 | contig 10715 bp, 13 predicted proteins | sample 811161 | NCBI WGS metagenome assembly MDTB01 (sample SAMN05326650, study PRJNA326480) | marine metagenome | isolation source: seawater | place: Mediterranean Sea | collected 2009 | reverse complement strand
TAAAAATAAACGATACATTAAGAATAGGCTCTCGTGTGAGCGGTGTACGTTTAGACACACAAAAGAATGTCCATGAGGAATAAATGACAGAAAAAAAGAAGATACTGGTCTTATCTGACCATCCGCTCTCGCCATCAGGCGTGGGCACACAAACCAAGTACATGATCGAAGCTTTATTAAAAACAGAAAGATACAAGTTTGTTTGTTTAGGCGGCGCGATTAAGCATCAAAATTACCAACCTCAATCTGTTGAGCCATACGGCCATGATTGGATTATTTATCCGATTGATGGATATGGTAGTGACGAGATGATTCGTTCTATCTTACAAAAAGAAAAGCCAGATGTTCTTTGGTTTATGACAGATCCAAGATTTTATGGTTGGTTATGGGAAATTGAAAACGAAGTAAGGCCAAATGTCCCAATGGTTTATTACCACGTGTGGGATAATTTCCCCGCCCCACACTATAACGGAAAGTTTTACAGATCTACCGATGAAGTACTTTGTATCTCAAAAGTTACTCACCAAATAGTGCAGGCAGTTTCGCCAGAAGTATCTTCTACTTATTTGCCTCATGCGGTAAATAATAATGCATTTAAACAATTTAAAGACAAGCCTACATTAGATAGGATACAAGATTTAAGAAGAAATCTTAGTGTCACACAAAGCTCACTAAAGAATCCAAACAAAAAGATTTTTTTCTGGAATAACAGAAACGCACGAAGAAAACAAAGCGGTACACTTATTTGGTGGTTTGTGGAGTGGCTACGAAAAGTTGGAGAAGATCAAGCCTGTTTGCTAATGCACACAGATGCTAGAGATCCTCATGGTCAGGATTTACCACACATTATTCAGGAACTAGGTGCGGATCAAGGCCAAGTTTTTCTTTCAACCAATAAGGTAGAACCAGTAGAATTAGCAATGATGTATAATGCCGTAGACTTTACTATAAACATTTCGGATGCTGAAGGGTTTGGTTTAGCAACGCTGGAATCATTATCATGCGGCACTCCGATTATTGTCAACATGACAGGCGGCTTACAAGAACAAGTAACCGATGGAACTGATTGGTTTGGCTGGGGAATTCAACCATCCTCTAGATCGGTGATTGGTTCATTGCAAGTGCCTTACATCTATGAAGATAGAATTAATCAAGATGAATTTGAATCAGTTCTTACGAAAGCTTTAAACATCAGCCCTAAAGCTTATAAAAAAATGTCTATCAAAGGCAAAGAGCACGTAAGAGAAAATTATAATTTTGAAACATTAGAAAAAAGATGGGTAGAAACTATGGACTCTATTATTGAAAAACATGGCTCTTGGGAAACAAGAAAGGGCTACAAACGCTGGCACTTATTGGAGGTCGCATGAAAAAAAAGATTCTATTAAAGGCGCCTATTCTAACTCGTTCTGGTTATGGAGAGCAATCTCGATTTGCCCTAAGAGCTTTGAGATCTCGCCCTGACATTTTCGAAGTCTTTATTCAGCCTATTCAGTGGGGCCATACTTCTTGGCTTACAGAAAGAGATGAAGAGCGGCTGTGGATTGACCATACAATTGAAAAAACAATTGCATATCTCCAGCAAGGTGGACAATTTGACATTTCGTTACAGGTAACAATTCCAAACGAGTGGGAAAACTTAGCCCCTGTTAACGTCGGATACACAGCAGGCATCGAGACCACCAAAGTGGCTCACCAGTGGATTCAGAAAGCAAACGAGATGGATAACATAATCGTTGTTTCTGAGCACTCCAAGAACGTTTTTGAAAACACTCAATACACTGGGATTCACAACGAAACTAAAGAAAAACACGAGCTTCGGCTTCATAAGCCTGTTGATTTTGTAAATTACCCCGTTAAATCTTATGATGAGCTTGTAGATTTAAATTTAGATTTAAAAACTAAAACTAACTTTTTGGTTGTAGCTCAAAGCGGCCCAAGAAAAAACATGCCAAATACAATTAAGTGGTTTGTTGAAGAGTTTGCAGATGATGATGTAGGCTTGATCGTAAAAACTAATAAAGCTAAAAATTGCTTAATGGATCGTGAGATAATTTTTAATGATTTGAAAGCGTATGTTGGCGCCATTCCTAAGACAAAATGTAAGGTTTATCTTATTCATGGCGACATGACCGATCAAGAGATGCATTCACTTTATAGCGATGAAAAAGTATCAGCGTTTTTGGCCCTTCCTCATGGAGAAGGTTACGGATTGCCAATTTTTGAAGCCGCTTATTCTGGTAAGCCAGTTGTGGCCACCGGATGGTCTGGCCAGCTGGATTTTTTGTGTGACGAGACCAAGAAAGACAGATTTTATAATGTTGCTTTTGATCTTAACGCAGTGCAACCCGAGGTTGTATGGGACGGGGTATTGATTAAAGAGTCATTGTGGGCATTTCCAAGAGAAGTTTCCGCAAAAGAAAAGATGAGACAATGTTATGAAGACATTATCAATAAGGAAGGCCTCGCCAGCGAAGCGATGTCATATGCGGAAGAATTAAAAGAGAGATTTAGCGAAGAAAAACTTTATGCCAAGTTTGTAGAGAATGTTGTTTCTTTAAAAGAAATTGAGCAGATGCAAAAAGATGTTGATGATTTATTAAGTGATTTGTTATGAAAACAATAGTTTTTGTTTCAGACTTGTTCGTCGACAATTATAAAGGTGGCGCAGAGTTAACCACTGACGCCATAATGAAAGCTGCTCCAGATAATAAATTTAATTTGGTCAAAATTCATAGTCAAAGTGTGAATGAAGAAATTGTTAACAAATTTGTTGACGCACATTGGATAATTTGTAATTTTTCTGCCTTAACTGATAAAGCTAAGGTTTTTTTATGTAAGAATGCAGATTACTCGATTATTGAGTATGATTATAAAATTTGCCATTATAGATCTTTAGAAAAGCACAAGTTTATAACGGGCTCTGAGTGCAACTGCTTAGAAGACATGTCAGGAAAAATTAACCAAGCATTTTACGGTTATGCTAAAAAAGTTTGGTTTATGAGTACAGCACAACAAGGCATTTTTCTTTCAAAGCTAAAAGTTTTAAAAAATGAAAGATGCGAAGTATTAAGTTCTATTTTTTCTCCTGGCGATTTAATGTTTATGGACTCTATTAAAGACAATGAGAAGAACAGCTCTTATTTAATCTTAGGATCTGATTCTTGGATTAAAGGCACTCAAAAAAGTATTGAATTTGCTAAAGAAAATAATTTAAGTTTTGAAGTAATTAAGGGCTTACCTTATCATGAGCTTTTAATAAAAATGTCAACATCTAAAGGTTTAATTTTTCAACCGTTAGGGGGCGACACGTGCCCTAGAATAGTCATCGAAGCCAGACTTCTAGGTTGTGAACTTATTTTAAATGATAATGTACAACACAAGGACGAAGAATGGTTCAGTACAACAGACTTGTCTTATCGATATTTAAAAACACGCGCAGCTAAATTTTGGAAACACTATGAATAAAAAAACACTAGTTTTGATGGGAAATGGTCCGTCTTTAAAAGACGTTGACTTTAATAAGCTTGATGGCTACGATACGTTTGGTTTAAACTCAGCCTATCGTGCCTATCATAGAATGAATTGGTACCCTACCTTTCATGGATGTTTTGACTATAGAGTCACAGAGTGTCATAAAGAAAAGTTTATTGATTTAATTGAAAATAGTCCTATTAAAAGATGTTTTTACATTATGGACATTAGCAAAAATGAAAAAATGCAAAAAGTTAATCTAATAGACTACGGCCAAACTAATAAATGGAACTGCACAAAAGAAGATTATAAGCACTTTCACGATAATGGAAACTCAGGAGCAAATGCGTGCTCTGCGGCTGTTTGTATGGGGTATAATAAAATTATACTACTGGGAGTTGATTGCAACTATGTTGAATTTGTAGACGGTAGTCAAAAAGATGGCCCAGGTTTAGTTATAGACGAGACCCCGGATAAAAATCCCAACTACTGGTTCGATGATTACCAGCAAACAGGTGACAAATATAACATCCCCAGAGGACTAGATTTTCATTTACCTACTTGGAACATGTTCGCTTACAGAGCAGCCCACGCTAATGTGGAGATAATCAATTGTAGCCCAATTACAAATTTAAGGTGCTTTAAGCGCATGTCTCTGGAGGAAGCCTTAAATGATTGAAAAGATTTATTCTAAGATAAACCCTGACCGAGTGCTTCACATTGTATGTCAAACAAGATTTTTAGATGCGCCACGACATGATTTAGTTGATGACGAGCAGTTCTTGCAGTTAGCAGTACTAAAATATGAAAAGGGCAAGACATTCAAGCCGCACAAGCACATTTATAAATCAGTCCCTAATGAAAGTATAGCTCAAGAATCTTGGGCTGTTATAAGCGGAAAGGTGAAAGCAATTTTTTATGATGAAGATGATACGATAATTGGCGAAAGAATTTTAAACGCCGGCGACTTATCAATAACATTATTTGGTGGTCATAATTATGAAATCTTGGAAGAGGGAACTTTAGTTTTGGAATATAAAACAGGCCCATACTATGGTCAAAGCTTAGATAAGGTTTTTGTAGATGACTAAGATAAACATGGGTTGCGGCTGGCGCAACTTCGGACCTGATTGGATTCACATAGATTCAGGAGACTATGAACATCTGGACTATAGCTCTATTATGGACTTGTCTCAATTTAAAAACAACAGTGTAGATTTAATTTATGCTTCTCACGTTATTGAGTATTTCGATAAAAATACTGTAGTAGAGCTTCTCTCAGAGTGGCATCGTGTTCTTAAAATCGGAGGCTTATTACGCATAGCAGTTCCAAATTTTAAAGTTATCGCCAGCCTTTATACATCTGGAGATTATTCTCTTGAAAGTTTTATTGGACCTTTGTATGGGAGAATGTCTATGGGAGATAGTACCATCTATCACAAGCATGTTTATGATTTTAAAACATTAAAAAAATTACTATCTACTTGCCAATTCAAAGATTATAGGTTATATGATTGGAGAGACACTGAACATAGTAATTTTGATGATCATTCGCAGGCATACTTGCCTCACATGGACAAAGAAAACGGAACCCTTATAAGCTTAAATGTAGAGTGTAATAAATGAGTTTTGAATCAATTACAAAATTTGAAAAAAGAATAGCAGATTTTTATAACGCCCCGTATGCTGTTGCAGTTGATTGCTGCACTCACGCTATTGAACTATGTTTGAGGTACAAAAAAACAACAAGCTTCTCAACACCATGCAGGACATACATTTCGGTACCTTTTCTTGCAAAAAAGCTCAACGTTGACTTTCACTGGAGAGATGAAGACTGGGAAGACTACTATTATCTTGGCAACACTAACATTGTAGATGCAGCTGTTTACTGGCAAAAGGATGGATACATCCCCGGCACACTTATGTGTTTGAGTTTTCAGTTTCGAAAGCATTTAAATTTAGGCCGCGGCGGCATGATTTTGGCCGATAATAAAGAAGCTGCAGCTGAATTGAAAAAAATGTCATACGATGGTCGTGTACCAAATGTACCATGGAGGGAACAAAATATTACCAGCATCGGTTATCATTATTACATGACACCTGAAACGGCGGAACTGGGGCTTTCAAAATTAGATAAAGCAATACAAACACCGCCAGTAAAATGGAAAGTTACAGATTGGCCAGACTTAAGAAAAATGGGAGTTTTTAAATGAAAAAGGCATTGATTACCGGTATCGCCGGTCAAGACGGAAGTTATCTCAGCGAGCTATTATTAGAAAAAGGATATGAAGTTCACGGTATGGTGCGAAGACATTCTGTCGCAGAAAACCAAAACTTTAGATTACATAGGCTCGGTACCGAAGAGCACCTCCACACACACTATGGAGATCTCCTTGATTACCCTTCTCTTGTAAGGATTGTTAGCTCTGTTATGCCTGATGAAATTTATAACCTTGGTGCGATGAGTCATGTCCGAGTAAGCTTCGACATGCCCTCATTTACTATCCAGACAAACGCGCTGGGTGTGTTAAACATGCTAGAGGTTTATCGAACTTTGTGCCCTGATGCTAAGTTTTATCAAGCAAGTTCTTCAGAAATGTTTGGAAACTCTGTAGATGACGATGGCGTACAGCGGCTGACAACTCCTATGAACCCAGTTAGTCCGTATGGGTGTGCTAAAGTTATGGGATACAATTTGGTGCGCCATTATCGACATGCTTACAAACTTCATGCCTGTAATGGGATTCTATTTAATCATGAATCCCCTCGCCGCGGCTCAAATTTCGTAACGAACAAGGTGGTAAAAACCGCAGTTCAAATTAAAAAAGGATTGACAGATAAGTTAGAACTTGGTAATATGGATTCATATCGTGATTGGGGACATTCTAAAGATTATGTTCGTGCTATGCACATGATTATTAACCATGAATCTGCTGAAGAGTTTATTGTAGCCACCGGAGAAACTCATTCAGTTGCTGACTTATGCGAAACAGTATTCAACAAGCTAGACATGAATTACAGAGATTTTGTAGTGCAGAATCCGAAGTACATGAGGCCAGAAGAATTAAAATACCTCAAAGGAGACCCTTCGAAAGCTCACAAAATTCTTGGATGGCGCCCAGAATACACATTTGAAAGCATGATTGAGGAAATGATTGAGAGATGGATGAACGAACTGTGAAAGATTTTAAAGTTGGAGACTTAATAAAGTGGCATGATACATGCGCTGATAACATCGTGGTCTTTGCATCTGGAATAGGTATTGTAACTGAAAATCACCCCCACATGAATTTTTACACAATCTATAGAACAAAAGAGAAAGATTATCAAGATTATAATGGTTATTTTTTGGAGAGAGTAAATGCATAAAAAGCTGTGTATTCTACAAGTTACACCTGAGAATCCCAATGCTGAACACGTCAAGATGTTTCAAAATAAAGACGACATTGACTTTTATTTTGTAACCCACGATGCACAACATGATGAAGCTCTGCAGTTTTGCCCCAATACGACTTGGACCGACACAAGAAACATTTTAGCCGAAAAAGTTCCAAAAAATTACGACTATTATGCATTTGTAGATTATGACTACCAGTTTGAGTCGTTAAGTAATTTATCGCCGGCAGAACAAATTTTAGAAGATCTAAACGAGTTTAATCCTGCAGTATTAACGTACTATCCAGGAAACGGCATGATTACGCCTTTTGCATCTAATTTGCAGTATCGAAATTCTCGCAGCCACTCTATTATTCCATTTACTCATTGTGGTATGAAAGTTGTACACCATAGCTTATTAAATTGGTTTTTTCCGATGATAACAAGCTTTGGAGGTGGTGTCGAAGCCTGCCATTTATTTAACATTTTAGAAACACCACTTCTTTCTAATGTGATTTGTAGTCACAAGATGATTTACCATAATGGCAACACCGACACAGAAGCCCCGCATAATCAAGATGGCGCCTATAATAAATATTGCATGGATCAGATGTGGCAGTGGATAGCGCCGGCATTTAAAAAGACCGGTCTTTTGAATTTCTATGCTACATCCCCACAGGCCTTGAACGACTCTATGCTTGTTAAAGAGGCATTTCAAAAAATCTTTTTAACTAAGCAAGTCCAACCAGTTAAATCAGCAGCAGACGTAAATTATTACGATGAAAAAAGATTTGCAGATTTTTTTGACTTAACCCACGATAGGTTTTTAAACATAACAAAACCAGTGGAAATTCAAATGTCTGATGTTGACAAGAAGAGTATGCAGATCATTGAAAAACAACTGCATAAAATTACGTACAGCCAATTGAATACAAGAGAGAATCCTTGGCATCAAATAGCTAATGACATAAACTCTAAGCTGGATAAGTTAGCAAACGTTAGGAAAATAACCGCTATAGAGTGTGCAGAGATGTATCAGAGTATAGATGGTCCAAAGTCGCTCTTTATAGACAACTCTAAATTTGATGATGAGTTTGCAGAACTTTTATCAGGTAAAAGAGTTGCGTATGTTGGCCCTTCTCCTTATTTAATGGGATCAGGCACCGGTGCAAAGATTGATGATTATGATGTTGTAGTTAGAATTCAAGGCGCGATCTTCGAAGAAGAAGATTATGGCAGCAAAGTAGACGTAATTCAAAGTTGTTTAAACGCTAATTATGGCCCGGCGCTAGCAAGACATCTACAACAACTAGATAAGAGTAATTATCCTAAGTTTATTATGTGCAACGATACAAACGCACGCCCACTGCCTAATGGCGAATGGGGAGACATAATCAACGAGTATGATAGTTATCTTCGTGAGTTTGGTATACCTCTGGCTCATCTAAAAAATAACGATGGAACCTGGGATCGATGGGGCCTGTATTGGGAAATTTATCCTAAGTCCCATGTTGAAAGATTTGCTACTCGCCAATATACCGTAAATTCTGAAAACTTTAATTCTGGTTATGGCGCAATTAACATGCTTTTACGCTATCCCATAGAGGAGCTGTACATTACAGGAATTGACTTCTATAACATGGGAATACCTCAGACTGCGGAACAAAAGTATAATCCACGGTATGTTGAAAAATTTGGAAAGGAGGGCACGCCCTATGGACCAGATAAGACACTACATGACCAGCTATCTCAAATTAAACATTTTAAAAATGTTATACTTAAAAATAGAAATAATGTAATCTTAGATAATTATTTGAGCGAAAAACTTACTTCCGAAGCTTTAGAAAAACGAATTGAAAAGTTTAAGAAGTTACCAAAATTTAAAAACGAGACAAACTAATGGGAATAAAAACAAAATCAGATAGCGATCTAGTGCGCGTGTTGGAAGAAGACGGAGTTCCTGTTTCCGAATTAGAAAAATACGAAAATTGCACAACTGTAAACCTTCAAGAATTACGCGATGATCTTGGGATGGGTTCATGGGCAGTTAGAATTGCCTATAATGATTTATTTGGAGGTGTCGTTATTCAACAGCACCCCGGAGAGGGCAATAGAAAGCACTTTCACCCAGACGCGGATGAAAATTGGGTAATTTTAGATGGAGAGTGGGAGTGGTGGATTGAAGGGGTTGGAACCCAAAGAGTTAAAACGCACGACATTATTGTTGTTCCGCGTGGTGTTTGGCATAAGATTACTTGTGTAGGAGACTCTCCTGGTGTCAGGTACGCCGTTACAAGACCAGATGTAGAGCATGTATATGAAAACGAGTGATGTAGAGTTTGATTTTTCCAACAAAGTTGTTTTAGTAGTAGGTGGTAGCAAAGGTATTGGCAAAGAAGTTTGTCGACAATTTGTATTTACCGGCGCTGAAGTTTTGTGTGCATCGCGAACCGATCCTGCGATGTATGGAGTCAGCCACATCAAATGTGACATTAGCTCCGAATCAGAGATTAATGAACTTTTTTCTAACATTTATAATGTTGATTTTGTAATAAACATGGCTGGCACTAATCTTTGTGAACCTATTGAAAACATTGATGCCACGGAGTGGGATCGAGTTATGAATACCAACCTAAAGTCTTTCTTTTTGATTTGCCAGCATGCCGTTTCGGTTATGAGGCTTCGTAGGCAGGGAAGGATAGTTAATGTGTCTTCTATAGCAGGCCGGCACAAAAGTATCGTAAGCGGCGTGCACTATACAGCAAGCAAGTACGGAATCATAGGCCTTACAAAGCAACTAGCCCAAGAGGTATCTAAAGATAACATTTTAGTCAATTGTGTATGCCCCAGTCAAACCATGACGGAAATGCTAGCAGAATCTATGACTGAAACTCAATTAAAAGATTTGGAAAGTAAAATTCCCGTACGGAGAATCGCAACGGTAACTGAACAAGCGATGCCAATTTTGTTTTTGTGCTCTAATGCAGCATCCTACATTACTGGCGCTACTATTGATGTTAATGGGGGTCAGTTTTAATGCCAAGAGAGATCGACATAAATGTATTGATTGCTGTAAGAGGGGGCTCAAAAAGAGTTCCTAAGAAAAACATTCGTTCCTTTTGCGGCTCTACGATGTTAGATTTAAAAGTTGAACAAGCTTTGCGTTTAAAAAATGTATCACGCGTAGTGGTAACTTCAGAAGATGATGAAATGTTAAACATTGCCGAGGATTTGGGCGCTTATCCTATGAAACGTGATCCGTTCTATGCAAGCGATACTGTGCCAATGGGCGATGTCTATGTTCATTTAGCATCTAGTTTAGATTGCAAAGACATTTTATGGACCCCCGTTACAAGTCCTCTGGTGAAAGACGAATCTGTTCAGCAATGTATTGACATTTATAAGAGCCATACAGATTATGATTCGGTTGTTACCACTAACATTATTAAGGAGTATTTGTGGCTTGGCGACAAAGCTATTAATTATGATCCTAAAAATCATCCACGTTCACAAGATTTGCCTGACATCTATGCGTTAAACTTTGCAGCAAACATTTTACCAAGAACGCTAATGATAAAAAATAAAAACATCTTAGGAGATAAGTTTTATTCCTATATGCTGGATGAAATAGAAGCTGTTGATGTAGACACTGAGTATGAGTTTATGTTAGCCGAATACCTTTACAGGAGAATGAACCAATGAAAAACATGAAAGTGTTTATTGTTACCTATCGACGTGTAGAAATTTTAAATAAAACTCTCGATACACTGTTCAACAAAACAGATTTTAGCTCTATACCAAACACAGAAGTCACTATCATTAACAACCATTCAGAGTTTGAGCTTCGTGATGAGTTTAAAGATAGG
>MDTB01140221.1_pt1 | contig 10715 bp, 9 predicted proteins | sample 811161 | NCBI WGS metagenome assembly MDTB01 (sample SAMN05326650, study PRJNA326480) | marine metagenome | isolation source: seawater | place: Mediterranean Sea | collected 2009 | reverse complement strand
TTTTGAAAGATTTTTAAATCCTGATCGTATTTCAATGCCTGATTTTGATATTGATTTTTGTGAAGAAAAAAGAGATTTAGTTTTTGAATATTTAACTAAAAAATATAAGGATAGTGTTGCGCATATTATCACATTTGGAAAATTAAAAGCGAGAATGGTTATCAGAGATGTGGGAAGAGTTCTAGGACTAGCCTATGGATTTGTTGATAGTATTTCAAAAATGATTCCTTTTGATCCTTCTAGACCGCAGAATTTAACTGAATGTATTGCTGGTGAGCCAAGACTTCAAAAATTAATTAAAGAAGATCCAAGAGTAAAAAAATTAATTGATTTATCATTAAAATTAGAAGGGTTAAATCGAAATGTAGCAACTCATGCAGCAGGTGTTGTTATTGCAGACAAAAATTTATCTGAGATTGTACCATTGTATAAAGATGCAACTACTAACCTGCTATTACCTTCAACTCAATTTGATATGTATTCAGCAGAAAATGCCGGTCTAATAAAATTTGATTTTTTAGGATTAAAAACTTTGACAGTAATTAACAATACAGAAAAATTAATTAAAAAAAAAAATGATAAATTTAATATTGAAGATATTAGTTTCGAAGATCAGAAAGTCTTTGATTTATTATCTACAGGAAAAACGGTGGGCTTATTTCAGATTGAAAGTGCAGGAATGAGAGAAGCTTTAGTCCAAATGAAACCAAATCATATAGAAGATATTATAGCATTAGTAGCTCTGTATAGACCAGGACCAATGAGCAATATTCCTATATATAATGACTGTAAACATGGAAAACAAAAACCTGATTATTTACATCCTTTATTAGAAGATATCCTAAAACCTACTTATGGAGTTATTATCTACCAAGAACAAGTTATGCAGATTGCTCAAAAACTCTCTGGTTTTACAGCTGGTCAAGCGGATATTTTAAGACGAGCTATGGGTAAAAAAAAAAGAGCTGAACTTGAAAAACAAAAACAAAATTTTATTGAAGGAGCTCTTAAAAATGGGATTAGTAAAGACGTAGCAGCAGGTATATTTTTAAAGATAGAGCCTTTTGCTGAATATGGTTTTAATAAGAGTCATGCGGCTGCTTATGCAATTATTTCATATCAAACCGCATTCTTAAAGACTTATTATCCTAAGGAATTTATTGCTGCTTCAATGACTATGGATATTTCAAATCAAAGTAAACTAAACGAATTTTATGAAGAACTTAAAAGACTAAATGTTGAAATTATAAGACCAAATATAAATGAATGTTTTGCAGATTTTAGAGTTGATGATAAAAAATTTTACTATGCACTAGGTGGGATTAAAGCTGTTGGTTATGAAGCTATATCCAATATTGTCAAAGAAAGAATTGAAAATGGAAAATATAAATCTCTTTCTGACTTATTAAATAGAGTAAATCCAAAAGATATTAATAAATTACAATTAGAAGGATTGGTTAAAGCAGGAGCCTTTGATGATTTAAATATTAATAGACAATCATTATTTAAATCAATACCTAATTTTATATTGAAATCTAAGAATATTTTTGAAAATAGATCTGGCAATCAGATAGATTTATTTGGTGAAAATGCAAATCAAGAGTCTGAATTAATGATTCAGATAGAGGATTGGAAATTTGAAGAAAGATTATCTAAAGAATTTGAGTCTGTTGGTTTTTTTATATCTGACCATCCATTAAATCAATATAAAGAAATTTTTGATGATTACAATATTATCGACTATAAAACTTTTTGTGATAATGGTGATATAAAAGAGTCAAACATCTCTGCGACTCTATTAAAAAAACAAGAGCGTAAAACTGCCAAAGGAAATTCTTACGCTGTTTTAAAATTAACAGACTTAAATAGTGTATTTGAATTATTTATTTTTTCAGACATTTTAGAATTAAATCGTGAAGATTTAAAAGAAGGAAGCTCTTTAATTCTAACACTAAGTAAATCATCCTCAAATGATGAGAACAGATTTAGAAGAATTAATGTTCAAAAAGTAGCATCTTTAAAAGATATTATAAACAAACCTATTAATGCAGTTACTTTTAATCTCAAATCATTAGACCAACTAGATGAAATTTCAAAAGTTTTGCCCAAAAATGGAGATACTCTAGTTAAATTTAAATTGAGTGATAAAAATAATAATTACGACTTTCAATTAGAAAATAAAAGAGATATAGACAGAAAAACTATAAATTTATTAAGAAATAAGGAAATATCAGCTATAATTAGCTAATTAACTCTTGTTAATTTTGAAAAATTTTTGTAAGTAAATATCAAATTAAATTAACACGCACACAGTTTTTGGTTTTATACCTCCGGTCCTTAACTGGAAATTACTGTGGTGGCTCAACCGGGAATAAATATGAAGATACCTAACGTTACAATTCAACAATTATTAGAGGCTGGAGTACATCTTGGCCACAAAACTTTAAGATGGAATCCTAAAATGAAGAAATATATTTTTGGTAAAAGGGATTCAATACACATAATAGATTTAACTCAAACTTTAGAATTAACTAAGGCCGCTTTAGAAAAAATACATCATACAATTACAAATAATGGTAAAATCTTGTTTGTTTCAACAAAAAAACAAGCCTCAGAAGCAATAGCTGAAGTAGCTAAAGAGACAGACCAATACTATGTTAATTATAGATGGTTGGGAGGAATGTTAACAAATTGGGGAACTATTTCTAATTCAATTAAAAAATTAAAAAGGTTGGAAGTTGACCTGGTTGCAGAAAATAGAGGTTTTACTAAAAAAGAATTACTTAAGATGAGTGTAAAAAAAGATAAGCTTCAAAGATCTCTTGGTGGGATAGCCGACATGAAAAAAATACCTGATCTAGTATTTATTATTGATACAAATTATGAGTCTTTAGCTATACAAGAGTCAGTTAAACTAGAGATACCTATTGTCGCCATCTTAGATAGCAATTCAAATCCGGACGGAATAGATTATCCGATTCCGGGTAATGATGATGCAAGAAGATCAATAGATCTTTATTGTAATTTGATTAAAGAGACAATTGTCTCAGCAAAAAAAGCTGCACCCTCAGTTGAAGTAAAAAAAACAACTGAAAAAAAAGAAAAAATAGCTAAAACAAAAACTTTAGCAGAAGTTGATAGAGATAAATTGGAAAAAAAATTTACCAAAAAAAATGAAGAAAAACTAAATTAAATGAGTGATATATCAAAAATTAAAAAACTTAGAGAGGCTACTGGTGCTGGGTTCAAAGATTGTAATTTAGCTATCAAAGAGTCAAATGGTGATCTAAATAAAGCTGTAGAGATTTTAAGAATAAAAGGAATCTCAAAAGCTTCCAAAAAGATGTCAAGAGACGCAAAAGAAGGCGTTGTTGCAATTAGTGGAGATGAAAAAAAAACATCAATCATTGAGGTAAATTGTGAAACAGATTTTGTAGCCAAAAATAACGATTTTATAGAATTTGTTAAAGAACTGAGTGAGTTGAATAATAAAAATGATTCTAACATTGATAAATTAAAGAAAACTAAGATGCTAAATAATTCTTCAGTCGAAGAAAATTTAGTTTCTTTAATAGCAAAAATTGGAGAAAAGATAACTATTGGCAAATCAAAAACAATTTCAAATTCCTCTTCAATAAACTATCAATATTTACATACCGTTGTTAAGGATAACTTAGCGAAGCTTGCCGTTGTTGTCTCAATAGAAACAAAAGATAATTCAGAAATAGTAAAGACTTTTGGAAAACAACTTTCAATGCATATTGCAGCATCAAATCCCTTAGCACTGAATTCAAGTTTAATTGATAAATCAATTTTAGATAAGGAGCAAGAATTAGTTACTGAGGAACTAAAAAATTCTGGTAAACCTGATGAAATTGCAAAAAAAATAAGTTTAGGTAAAATGAATAAATTTAAGGAAGAGAATTCTCTTTTGACTCAGGCTTGGGTAATGGAACCAAAAAAAAAAGTTGAGGATATCATTAATGAATTAGCCATTAATGATTTAAAGATTAAAGAATTCAGTAGAATTAAAATAGGTGAATAAATGTTTGATGAAAAGTCACATAGCCTTAAAATGGACAAGTCCATAGAAGCTTTTTCTAAAGAGCTATCATCGCTTAGAACAGGAAGAGCTAACGCCGCGATGCTGGATCTTGTAAAGGTCGATGTTTATGGTCAACAAATGCCAATCAATCAAATAGGAAGTATAACTACACCAGAGCCAAGAATAATCAATATTCAAGTTTGGGATCAAAACAATGTATCATTAGTCGATTCAGCAATAAAAAAGTCTGAGCTTGGGTTAAATCCACAAATTGATGGCCAATTAATTAGATTACCAATCCCAGAACTTAATGAAGAAAGAAGAACTGAACTAAAGAAGATAATTAAATCTATGGGAGAAAAATGTAAGATCTCTATTAGAAGTATTCGTAGAGATGCAAATGAAGAACTCAAGAAACTTTTAAAATCCAAAGAAATCGGAGAAGATGATGAAAAAACTTTTGAAAAAAGTGTTCAAACATTAACAGATAAACATATTGAAGTAGTCGATGAAAAGGTTTCATCAAAAGAAAAAGAAATAATGACGATATGAACCCCTTAAATCATGTAGCCATTATCATGGATGGTAATGGAAGGTGGGGTTTAAAATATAAAAATTCAAGAAATGCAGGACACAGAGCTGGACTAAATACTGTTGAAAAAATAATCAAAGAAACAATCAAAAATAATATTAAATACTTAACCTTGTATGCTTTTTCAACTGAAAATTGGAAAAGACCAAAAAAAGAAATCAATTTTTTATTTAATTTATTAGAAAATTTTCTAATTAATAGGATTGATGAATTAAATAAACAAAATATAAAACTAAAAATTATTGGAGTAAAAAATTTTTCAATCAAACTCAATAAACTTTTAAATTTTTCAGAAAAAAAAACATCAAAAAATACAAAACTTCAAATCAATTTAGCAATAAACTATGGATCTAAATTTGAGATAATTAATGCATTTAAAAAATTAAAAAAAAGCAGAAATAAATTGATCGAAAAAAATTTAATTAAATACTTTCAGACCAAAAATATACCTGACCCTGAATTATTGATTAGAACAGGTAATACGAGAAGATTAAGCAACTTTTTATTATGGCAAATAGCCTATTCTGAAATTTTCTTTGAAAAGAAATTATGGCCAGACTTTACAGAGAAAGATTATACTAGAATAATAAACAAATATAAAAAAATTAAAAGAAATTTTGGAATGATTTAATGAAAAAAGAATTAACAAAAAGAATTTTGAGTTCGATAATTTTGGTTCCTATGGTTCTTTTTTTTATTATTAAAGGATCTTTTTTATTTATATTATTTATATCAATATGTTTTTGTATAATTGCGCATGAGTGGCATATTATGAGAAAAAAAAAGTCTTTTTATTTTATAGGTTTATTTTTTTTAACTTTTTCTTTTTTTACTATTTATGAACTTCGGATTAACAGTGGTTTTGACTATTATCTATTACTAATAATTATGATTATATGTGTAGCTACTGATATAGGTGGGTATTTTTTTGGTAAACTATTTAAAGGGCCTAAACTAACAAGATTGAGTCCAAACAAAACCTATGCTGGTATGATAGGAGGTTACTTTTTGTCATTTGTATTTTTGTTATTTGGTTTTAAATATTTTGATTTAAATTTTACAATAAATTGGTTATTTATCATTTTATTAATATCAAGCGTAAGTCAATTAGGAGATATTACTATTTCATATTTTAAAAGGCTATCTAAAGTTAAGGATACCGGTAAAATTATACCTGGCCATGGTGGTTTATTAGATAGAGTTGATGGTATGATATTTGCTTTTCCATTTTCTTATTTAATTAATTTAATTGGTATTTTACCTTAATGAAAAAAAAAATTGCAATTCTTGGATCAACAGGTTCAATTGGAAAAAATACCCTTAAGATTATAAAAGAAAATAAAAAAGATTTTGATGTAGTTTTACTTTCAACGAATAAAAATATAAATAAGATTTATAAACAGGCAAAAGAATTTAAAGTTAAAAATATAATAGTAAATGAATATAAAAAATATTTAGAAGCCAAAAAAAAATTAAGAAAAAAAAATATTAGAATTTATAATAATTTAGATTTTATCGATAAGTCAGATATTAAAAAAAAGTTTTATTATACTATGATTTCAATATCTGGGTTAGATGGTCTTAAGCCTGCTTTGCAAATGTCTAAATTTTCAAAGAATTTAGCAATAGTAAACAAAGAGTCACTTATTTGCGGTTGGAATTTAATTAAAAAAAATCTTAAAAAATACAATACAAATTTCATACCCATCGACTCAGAACATTTTTCAATATACTCCTTATTACAAAATCAAACTAAAGATAAAATTCAAAGAGTATATATCACCGCGTCTGGTGGTCCTTTTATTAATCTACCAAAAAATAAATTTCATAAAATAAGATCAAAAGATGCACTAAAACATCCAAATTGGACGATGGGAAAAAAAATTACAATAGACTCTTCAACTCTTATGAACAAAGTTTTTGAAGTAATTGAAGCAAAAAATATTTTTAATCTTAATTATAATAAAATTTCAATACTAACCCATCCAAAATCATACATACATACAATTATAAAATTTGATAACGGATTAACTAAAATTCTTTTGCATGAACCAGATATGAAAATACCAATCTATAACTCAATTTATCTATCAAGCAATTTAAAAATTAAATCTAAAGCATTAAATCTAAATATTATGAATAATTTAGAACTTAAAAAAGTTGATACTAAAAAGTTTCCTCTAGTAAAAATTTTAAAAAAATTGCCAAGCAACACATCGTTATTTGAAACAGTTTTGATTACTGTAAATGATTACTTAGTTTATAAATTCCTTGACAATAAAATTAGTTTTCAAAAACTTATAACGCTCATCGCTAAAATTTCTAATTTAAGAGAATTTCAGAAATTTAAGAAAATAAAGCCTAAAAATGTTGAAGATATTTATCGATTAAGAGATTATGTAAGTTTAAAAATGGACTCATTAGGTATATAAAATAATGTTTTTATGATTAAAATATTAATTAAATTCTTAGCAATTTATTGGATACTCATTACCTTCGCATTTAGTGAGATTATCAAAGAAATTAATATAACTGGTAATAAAAGGATTTCAAACGAGACTGTCAAAGTACTTGGAGATTTATCTTTGAATAATGATTTTGATAATGAAAAGTTAAACAGCTCACTTAAGAAACTTTATAATTCTAATTTCTTTAGTGATGTTAAAATTTCTCTAAATAAAGGAATATTAAATATTAATTTAATAGAAAATCCGATCATAGAAGATATTGAAATTACAGGCATTAAGAATAAGTCTTTCCTAGAAAGTATTACAGACGAGATTGTTTTAAAAAACAGAATGTCTTTTACTGAAAATCAACTTCAAAAAGATATAGAGTTAATTAAAAATATTCTTAAAACAAATGGCTTTTATTTTGCAAAAGTTGTCTCATCATTAAGTAAAAATGAACAATTAAATTCAGTGAGACTAAATATAGATATTGATCGTGGGCAAAAAGCCAGAATAAAAAAGATAATCTTTTTAGGAGATAAAAAAATTAAGGATAAAAAACTACTAGAGGTTATAGCTTCTGAAGAACATCAATTCTGGAAATTTGTTTCTAATAAAGTTTACCTCAACCAATCATTAATCAATCTTGATAAACGGCTTCTAGAAAACTATTACAAGAATCAAGGATACTACAAAGTTAAAGTTTTGAATTCATTTGCTGAACTTAATGATGAAGACTCGTTTAAACTAGTTTTTAATATTGATGCAGGTAAAAGATTTTTTTTCAATGATTTTTCACTTATTTTACCAGATGATTATAATGGAAACGATTTTGATCGAGTTGAAAAAATTTTTGAAAAAATTAAGAATAAACGATATTCCTTAGACAACATTAACTTAATACTTACTGAAATTGATAAAATTGCTTCACTTAGATTATATGATTTTATTGATGCGGAAGTAAACGAAAAAGTTATTAATGGGAATAAAATTAATTTTGAATTTAAGATTATCGATTCTAAAAAATTTTATGTTGAAAGAATAAACGTTTTAGGAAATTTTAATACAATAGAAGAAGTTATCAGAAATAGATTAATTGTTGATGAAGGCGACCCTTTAAATGAACTTCTTTTTAATAAATCTATAGATAGAGTAAAATCTCTTGGGATATTTAAATCTGTTAAATCAGATATTAGTGACGGTTCAGATCAAAATTTAAAAGTCATTGATATAACCGTAGAGGAAAAACCGACTGGTGAAGTTTCTTTAGCTGCTGGAGTAGGAACTGGAGGCTCGACTTTAGGTGGTGGTGTAACAGAAAAAAATTTTCTTGGTAAAGGCATACAATTGGATACCAGATTAGAGGTATCAGAAGAAAGTGTAAAAGGTAAATTTGTTTATTCTAAGCCAAACTTTAATTATACTGACAATACTTTATTCACATCAATACAGTCTACCACGACAGACAATTTAGCAGATTTTGGTTATAAAGTTTCAAATGCTGGTGTTTCTTTAGGTACAACTTTTGAGCAATATGAAAATCTTTTTTTTAGTCCAGCAATTGACCTATCTTTAGAAGATTTAAAAACAAATTCCTCAGCATCTAAGAACTTAAAAAAACAAGAGGGCACTTATGAAGATTTCTATTTTAATTATAGTTTAGCTTATGATTTAAGAGACTCTACGTATAGACCTTCTTCGGGTAACAAAACAACTTTTTTTCAAGAATTACCAATAGTTTCAGGTAACAATGAACTAGCCAACACTTTGATTTTTACTCAATACAAAACATTAAATAAATCATCTGAAATGATTGGTAAAGCAAGTTTTTATTTTAAAGCAATTAATTCATTGGACAATTCTGATGTTAGAATTTCTAAAAGAGCTCAAATACCCTACAGTCGATTAAGAGGATTTGAAAAAGGTAAAGTAGGACCAATAGAGAACTCAGATTTCATAGGTGGTAATTATGTTAGTACCATGAATTTATCAACAAATTTGCCAGGAATACTAAATACTGTTGAGAATATTGATTTTTCATATTTTGTCGATGTTGCAAATATTTGGGGAGTTGACTATGACAGCTCAATTGATGACTCTAATTCGATCAGAAGTTCTACAGGAATTGGTTTAGATTGGTTAACACCAATAGGTCCTCTAAGTTTTTCTTTAACTAAGCCTATATCCCATAAATCATCAGATAAAACTGAAACATTTAGATTTAATTTAGGAACAACGTTCTAATGTTAAAAAAATTTAATTTATTTAACTTGGTATTGTTATTTATCTTAATAATTAACAATGCTGAAGCTCAAGATAAAATTGCATTTGTAGATGTTAATTATATTTTAAATAATTCTGCAGCTGGCAAAAACATAAATAAAATGATCGATGATAAAACCAAAAAAATTAATTCTGAATTTGATAGTCTAAAAAAAAAAATTGAAAATGAAAAAAAAATTTTAATCAATCAAAAAAATGTAATTTCAAAGGAAGAGTACCAAAAAAAATTAGCTCAACTTGAAAAAAATATCAATGAATATAATAAGATTATTTCACAAAATAATAATGATTTATTAAAATTTAAGAATTTAGCTAAGGTCCAATTCTCTAACAAATTAATACCTATATTAGAAGAATATTCAAAAAATAATTCAATTGGTATGATTATAAGAAAAGAAAACCTTCTTATCGGAAAGAATAGTTTAGATGTAACTAAAGGTATTTTGGATATGTTTAATGATAAAGTAAAAAAAATTGTTATCAAATAAAAAATTATGAACTTAAATAAATCACAAATAATTGAATTACTACCTCATAGGGAGCCAATGTTGTTAATAGATGAATTAATTGATATTCAAAAATTGAAATCCGCAACAGCAATTATGAATGTTAAAAAGGATGGTTTTTATGTTCAGGGACATTTTCCTAATCAACCAGTTATGCCAGGTGTTTTGATTGTAGAAGCATTTGGTCAAGCCGCTGCAGCGTTAACTGCGCATGGGATAGATAAAGAAACTTATGAAAATAAACTTGTTTTTTTAATGAGTGTTGAAAAAGCTAGATTTAGAAATCCAGTTGTTCCAGATTGTAGATTAGAACTAAAGATTGAAGCTATCAGATCTCATGGAAGAGTGTGGAAATACAAAGGAGAAGCTTTTGTAGGAGGAAAAAAAATGGCTGATGCGCAATGGTCTGCAACTATAGTAGATAGAAAATAATTAGTAATATTTGTTGATACAAAGAATATCAAAACTTTTGATAGATATTCATTTATGCTTAACCCATTTTTCGAAAATGTTGGTCCTTTCAATATAGAAAAATTACTTAATAAGACTGATATTGAAAACAAAGAAAATTTTAAAAAAGATAAAATTTATAATGTTACAGATCTATTAACTGCTACAGGTAATGACATAACTTTTTTTCATTCAAAAAATTATTCTGAATTTGCGTCAAAAACAAAAGCATCTTATTGCATTACTTTAGATAATCTTTCTCATTATTTACCTAGCTCTTGTAAAAAAATTATTGTTAAAAATGTGTTATTAACAATGGCAAAAATTACAAAAGAATTTTATCCTAAATCAATTGTTGATGATTTTGATGAAACCGCAAAAGATATTTC
>MDTB01113681.1_pt1 | contig 10715 bp, 14 predicted proteins | sample 811161 | NCBI WGS metagenome assembly MDTB01 (sample SAMN05326650, study PRJNA326480) | marine metagenome | isolation source: seawater | place: Mediterranean Sea | collected 2009 | reverse complement strand
GAAGAGAGAATCGAACTCTCACTTCTTACGAAACACGATTTTGAGTCGTGCGCGTCTACCAGTTCCGCCATTCGCCCTTAATACTTAATTTAATTATATTTAAATAGTATAAGAACTAAATTTATATTAAAACCAAAAAATGTTTCTAACACTCTATAGAAAATGTTTATATTTAGCTGCACACAAATATTCAAATTTTTACTTAGGTCTTGTATCTTTTATTGAAAGTTCATTTTTTCCTGTACCACCTGATTTAATGATTATACCAATGGTAATTGCCAAAAAAAAAGAGTTTATAAAAATATTTTGTATAGCATCTTTATTTTCAGTTTTAGGAGGTATTTTAGGATACCTAATTGGGTACCTTTTTTTTGATGTAGCAATGTATGTGATTGAATTTTATGGATATGAGGAGAAAGTAGAAAATTTAAAAGCAAGTATGTCTGAAGGAAGCAGTTTCTTTGTATGGTTAAGTATTCTTTTTTTAGCAGGTTTTACCCCTCTACCATATAAGGCTTTTACAATATCAAGTGGTTTAATTTCATTTAATCTACCTGTTTTTATAATTGTAAGTTTAATTTCAAGGAGTCTTAGATTTTTTATTATCGCATATCTATCTTACAAATTTGGTGAATTATTTACAGAATATATGGATAGACATGGGTCAAAATGGTTTACTATTATTGGGATTCTAATAGTGATAATATCTCTAATTATATATTTAATTTTAAAGATTTAATGATTGGGAGTAATAAAAATTTAATAATTAAATTAATTTTTTTAATCAGTATTATAGCTTTAATATTTGCTTTCTTTATAGAGTATATTTTAGGTCACCAGCCTTGTAATTTATGTATATTAGAGAGAATTCCATATTTGTTAGCAATTATAATAATTTTATTGAACTATCAATTTAATCATTTTCAAAAATTTTTTGTACTTTTGTTGTCAATTGTTTTTTTTATTGCAGCTATTTTATCTGTATACCATTTGGGTATTGAGCTTGGTTTTATTGACGAGTCTTTGATTTGTGATTTAAAAAATAGCTCAATATTGCTAACAAAAGAGGAAATTTTAAAGCAATTACAAGAAAAAAGTGTTTCCTGCAAAGATGTAACATTTAAAATTTTTGGATTATCCCTTACAAGCTATAATATTATAGTATCTTCACTAATTACATTTATTACTACAAATATATATTTAAATTATGACAAAATTTAATAAAAAAAAAATTGAAGAATTTATACGAGTTGATCATGCAGGGGAACGTGGGGCAATTAAAATTTATGAAGGACAGCTGCTTGCTTTAAATACTTTCATAAAAGATGATAATTTAAAAAAAATAATTGAAGAAATGAAAGTTCATGAAAAAGAACATTCAGATTTTTTTGAGGCTGAAATTAAAAGAAGAAATATAGCTCCGACAAAATTATTACCCCTTTGGGATTTATTGGGTGTTGCATTAGGGTTTGGTTCTACTTTGCTTGGTAAGAAGGCTGCTATGCTTTGCACTGCCTCTGTTGAAGAGGTTATAGATAAACACTATAAAAGCCAAATTGATCAGCTTGATGAAGGTGAAAAAGATTTAAAAAAAAAAATTATTAAATTTAGACAAGATGAAATTAATCACAAAGATATTGCTTATGATGAAGGGGCTACTAAAAAAGGACCATATTTATTATTAGATAAAATTATAAAAACTGGATCAAAGATTGCAATAAATATTTCTGAAAAAATTTAAGGTTCTAGTTCAACATCCCAATATAGATAGTCCATCCAACTTTTATGTAAAAAATTAGGAGGAAAGTTTTTACCATTTTTGTGAAGATCCTCTGTTGACGGTCTATATGGGCTCTGACTAAGTTGCATGCCTGAATTTTTTAATAATTTACCCCCCTTTTTTACATTACAAGAAGAGCAGGCTGTAACAACATTATCCCAATTAGTCTCACCTCCTTTAGATCTAGGCAAAAGATGGTCGAAGGTAAGTTCTTCACTGCTTCCACAATATTGGCAAGAAAACTTGTCTCTCAAAAATACATTAAATCTCGTAAAACTCGGTTTTGACTGAGGTACAATATAGTCTTTTAAAGCTATAACGCTGGGTAATTGCATCATAAATGAAGGGCTTCTCACTGTTCTATCATAAGTGCTTACAATATTTACTCTATCTAAAAAAACAGACTTAATTGTATCTTGCCATGACCACAAAGATAAAGGATAATAACTTAATGGCCTGTAATCAGCATTAAGTACTAAAGCTGGGCATTTTTCTAATGAAACATTATTTTCAATAAAACTATTCATCAATAACTTTTAACTTAGTTAAAGAACTTTATCAATAATTAGAAGTATTAAATTTTTTTAAAATATAATTAAGTGCTGTACTTGATGCTTCAATAGGAATATGGTGGTCACAATCTTTTATTAATAATGTCTCGACATTAACATTAATTCTGATTAAAAAATCTTTTGCTTCTAATAAATGAGTTGATGAAACAACTTGATCTGTATCTCCATGAATAAGTAATGTGTCAGTATAATTTTTAATTCTTTTTTTTAAATCATTTTTATCTATTATTTTTCCTGAAAAACCTACTATACAAGAAAATTTTTCATCTGACGTAAGCCCAACATTTAAAGACATCATACAACCTTGACTAAACCCTGATAAGCAGATTTGACTGTTTAATAATTTAAATTCTTGTTTTACTTCATAAATAAATTTCTTAATTATATCCTCAGCTTTAATAGATTCATTTAATACATAATTTTGATCCTCTTTTGTTAAATCAAACCATTGATAGCCTGCTGGATTTATAACACATGCCTCATGTCCATTTGGGCAAATGAAGACTGTATTTGGCATATATCTTTTCCAATTTAAACATAACATGCTTATATCTTTTCCATCTCCACCATAACCATGAAGTAAAATAATTGCATTTTTTACTTCAAAACCATTCTCTGGTTTTATAATGATTGAATTTAGACAAAATGTCATATCTGTTTAATTATGTTTTTTATTTTGAAAAACACTTTACAATAAATAAATGATTTCAGGAATATTTGTTAAAATTTTATCAATCGTTCTTCTTATTTCCGTAGGTATAGTTCTAATTTTAGGAATTGGAACTCTTTTTAAAGGAGGAGAAACCAGCAAAAAATACTCAAATAAATTAATGCAACTTAGGGTACTTTTGCAATTTATTGCTGTTATAGCATTAGTATGTTTTGCTTATTTTTTTAAAAATTAGTTATAATTTTTTATCCAATTAACAAATTTTTTATCTTCAAAATCTATTGAACCGATAATTCTTGCAAACTCTTCACTATCTTTATTAATTAGAATTGATGTAGGAATTCCTCTTAAAGAAAATGTTTTGGCTAGAGTTGTTGGGTGGTCAAAATAAGGTTCAAGATTTTTAATATTCAAATCTAAATAAAATTTATTTACTTTTTTTAAATTTTCATTGCCAATATTAATTGTAAAAATTTTTAGTTTATTTAATCCTAGTTTAGTTTGTAGATTTTCTAGAGATGGCATTTCTTCTTTGCAAGGCTCACACCAAGTTGCCCAAAAATTTAGTATTAATAATTTACCTTTAAATTCATTGATGTTAATTTTTTGATCTTTTTTATCTAAAAAAATCACGTTATTATATGTTTTTGGCACTTTGTGGATTACAATATTTTTAATACCAGATACATCCTCAGCCAAAACATTTGTTATTAAAAAAATAAATATTATTAATAATCTCATGTTAAATAGGTATAATTAATTATCATGACAAAAAATAAAAACAACCAGGCAATATGGAATACCCGAATAAATAAAAATATCTCAAGTCTGTTTGAAAAAGTTGGTAATTCAATAGATGTAGATAAAAGACTTTATAATGAAGATATTTTAGGTTCAATAGCACATGTAGAGATGCTTTTCAAACAAAAGATTATTTCATTTAAAATTAAAAATAAAATTATCTATGGCTTAAACAAGATAAATAAAGAAATCTTAAATAACAAATTTGTGTTTAACAAAAAATATGAAGATATTCATATGAATATTGAAAAAAGACTTTTTAAAATTATTGGTATAGAGGCAGGACACATCCATACTGCTAGATCAAGAAATGACCAAGTAATTACTGATTTAAAAATTTGGATTAGAAATTCAACTAAAGAGATAGAGTCCAATATCAATAAAGTTATAAAAAGTACAATAAAGTTGGCTGAAAAAAATGTACAAACTATTATGCCAGGTTTTACGCATCTAAAAAATGCACAAGCAATCTCGTTTGGACATTATTTAATGTCCTACGTTGAAATGTTTTATAGAGATAAAAAAAGATTTACAAATAATTTGATTGATTTAGAGGAAAATCCTTTAGGAGTTGCTGCTATTGCGGGAACATCTTTTAATATAGATAGAAATTATACTTCAAAAAAACTTGGTTTTAAAAGACCTACGAATAACTCGATTGATACTGTTTCGGATAGAGACTTTGTGTTAGATTTTTTATATGCTATTTCTGTATGTTCAATGCACATTTCTAGAATTGCAGAAGAGCTAATTATTTGGAACTCAGATGGCTTTAATTTAATAAATTTGTCTGACAAAATTGTTACTGGATCATCAATTATGCCACAAAAAAAAAATCCTGATCTCTTGGAATACTTACGAGGAAAAACAGGAAAAACATATGGAAATTTATTCTCTATGCTGACAATATTAAAAGGTTTACCTTTATCATACTTTAAAGATTTACAAGATGATAAGGAAATTGTTTTTAAATCAAATGATACTTTAATCAATTGTTTAAAAGTTTTTGATGAAATACTAAAAAACTGTACCCCGAATAAAAAAAAAATGCTCGAACTTGCAAATACTGGATATATCACTGCAACTGATTTAGCTGACTATCTGGTTAAGAATCACTCTTTATCATTTAGAAAGGCTTATGAAAAAACTGCTGCTATAGTTAATTTAGCTGAGAGAAGAAAAAAAAATTTAAATGAATTGACTTTAGAAGAACTAAGAAAAATTGTACCTAAACTGCAGATGGATGTATTAAAAGTATTTAATCTAAGAAATTCTATTAATTCAAAAAAGTCTTATGGTGGAACGTCTTTTGATAATATTAAAAAAATGATAATAAAATATAAAAACAAAAATGATTAAAAAAATAATTATAGCTTCAATACTTTGTTGCATGTTAATTTCATGTGGAAAAAAAGGTGACCCAGAATATAAAGATCCTGAAAAAATAGTAAAACTTCAAATTAATACAAGCTAATTAAGCTCTATGAAATACGTAAAAAAAAAGCTAAAAATTGAAGGAACTAATTTTCAAAAAATTATAAATAAATTCGGAACACCTTCATATTGCTATTCATATTTAAAATTAAAAGAAAATATTAATCATTTTAAAAAAAGTTTTAATTCTTTTTCTCCATTAATTTGTTTTGCAGTTAAATCCAATACTAATGTAAGCATAATAAGGGAAATAAAAAAATTTGGATTAGGGGCCGATGTGGTTTCAATAGGTGAACTAATGATGGCATTAAAGGCAGGAATAAATCCAAATAAGATAGTATTTTCTGGAGTTGGTAAAACTTATAATGAGATAAATTTTGCTATTAAAAAAAAGATATTATTAATAAACGCAGAATCTTTAAGTGAGATAAAAGAAATTAATAAAATTGCTAAGTTAAAAAAAAAAATAGTAAGAATTGGTGTTAGACTAAATCCTAATACAGATGCAAATACTCTTAGTCAAATCTCTACTGGTAAAAAAGAGAATAAGTTTGGTGTGAACAAAAAAACATTCCACCAAATAATTGACTATTGTAAGAATTCGAAAAATATTGACTTAAAATGTCTTAGTGTACATATTGGAAGTCAAATTCTAGATTACAAGCCATACGAAAAAATGCTTAAAATAGTTAGTAAAATTTTAGATAAATCTAATCATAAATTTGAATTTATTGACTTAGGTGGTGGTATGGGAATTACTTACTCTAATAAAAGTAAAAAACTAAATTATAAAAAATATAATAACGCAATTCTTAAATTTTTAAAAAAACATAATGTTAAAATAATTTTTGAGCCTGGCAGATGTATTGTGGGAAATACAGGTACTTTAATAACTAAAGTTATCTATATTAAAGATAGTGAAAAAAAAAAATTTATAATTTTAGATGCAGCAATGAATGATCTCATGAGGCCAGCCTTGTACGGTGCAATTCATAAAACTGTACCTGTTATTAAATCAAATAATTTTTCCAAAAAAACATATGAATTTGTAGGACCCATATGTGAAAGTACTGATAAATTTGTAACATTAAAAAAATTTCAAGAGTTGAATGAGAATGACTTGATCGCTATATGTGATGTAGGAGCTTATGGAATGTCATTAAGTTCAAATTATAACTTAAGACCAAAAGCAGCAGAGTTATTAATAAAAGGATCAAAAATTAAGGTAATTAGAAAAAGACAAAAATACAAAGATTTAATTTAGCTTTTGATACAGATGATAAGAAGCTTATTGTTTTCAATATTATTTTTTACTGGAATTATTTTTATTTCAATAATTTTTTTACCAGCATTTTTTTTTCCTAAAAAAATTACTTTAATAGGTGGAAAATTAATGGGATATTGGACTTCTTTTTGCTTAAAGTTTTTTCTATCGGTCAAAATTTCTATTAAAGGAAGAGAAAATATTATAAACAATAATAATTTTTTTATTGCTTCTTCACATCAGTCTATGTTTGAAACTTTTTATTTACAGACAATTTTTAACTCACCGGTATTTATTCTTAAAAGAGAGTTATTGCTAATACCAATTTTTGGTTGGTATTTAAAAAAAATAGGATCAATATCAATAAAAAGAAACAAAGTTACAAAAGAAAATTTGGGTTTTTTTGAAGAAATTTCACAAATGATAAATAATTCTAATAGACCTTTGATTATATTCCCTCAAGGAACTAGGGTACTTCCAGATGAAAGGCCCCCTTTTAAAAAGGGAGCTTCAAGAATTTATGATGAATTAAATATAGCCTGTCAACCAGTGGCTATAAATTCGGGATATGTTTGGCCTAAAAAAGGCCCTAAGAATAAAAATAAAACTATCACAATTTCAATTTTAAAACCAATACCAGCAGGATTTCCAAAAGAGGAATTTATTAAAACTTTAGAAAAAAATATTTACTCAGAGTTAGATTTAATAAATTAACCCTTCATAGGCATTACCACAAATATACTATCAAAATCTCCAGGATCTTTAATTAAAGCAGGAGATCCTGTGTCATTAAAATATACTTCTACTATTTCACCATCTAATTGCGAGGCAACATCAATCAAATATCTTGAATTAAAACTAATTTGTAAATCATGATCAAATTTAACATTCAAAGTCTCTTTACCATCACCACTATTCGTATTATTTACTGAAAGATCTAATATGTCTTTAGATAAATTAAATTTAACACCGTCTTTTTTATCTAAAGAAACTGAAGCAACCCTATCGACAGAGTTTAAAAATAACTTTAAATCGATTTCTAGTTTCTTCTGGTTATTTTTGGGAATTACTTGAATATAGTTAGGAAATTTTCCATCTATTAGCTTTGAAATTAAAACACTGTTATTTAATTCAAATTTTATTTTTGATTTTGCATTTGAAATTTTTACATTCCCGTCATAACTATCCAATAAAGAACAAAGCTGAAAAATAGTTTTTTTTGGTAGAATTATTGGCTCAAAATTAATTTTGTTTTCTAATCTTATTTTTGAAATTGACATTCTGTGACTGTCAGTTGCTACGGCAGTTAAATAATTTTTATCCTCAACTTCTGTTTGGTGAAAATAAATTCCACTTAGATAATGTCTTGTTTCATCATTAGAAACTGAAAATTTACATTTATTTAGTAATTTTAAAAGTTGTTTTGATTTAATAACAAATTCATTTTGATTAAAATTTTCATCAGTAAGAGGAAACTCGGATGGGCTTAAACAGTTTAAATTGAAAATTGACTTCTCTGACTCAAGATGGAGTTTGTTTATATCGTTTAAAGTTAAACTAATTTTTTTTCCTGAAGATAATTTTCTAACAATATCATAAATTGTAGAAGATACAGTTGTCGTTTTACCCTCCTCTAAAATCTCTACATTGTTTAATTGATGGATAAATATTAAATCTAAATCTGTTGCAGTAATTGTTAATTTTGAATTGCTAGCATCTAATAAAATATTAGAAAGTATAGGAAGTGTACTTCTTTTTTCGATCACACCCTGACAATAGTTTAATGCTAGCTGAAAGTCTTGTTGGTTAACGTTAAATTTCATTTTCCTTGCTATTATATAGTATCTGATTTTTTAATTTATTTATATTATCAACCATCTCTAAATCTTTTTCTTTAATTTTTTCAATCGTTTTGACTGAATGAATTATAGTTGTATGATCTCTATTAGAAAATTCTCTTCCTATTTCTGGTAAAGACTTGGAAGTTAAAATTTTAGCTAAGTATATTGCAGTCTGTCTTGGCCTGACAAGATATCTTGATCTTCTAGAAGATAACATCTCATTTTTGCTTATTTTAAAAAATTTACAAACAATTGTTTGTATTAAATCTATAGTTACCTTATTTTCTGCTAAATTTAACAAGTCTTTTAAAACAACTTTTGTCTCTGATAAATTAGGAACTTTATTATAAATTCTTGAAAAGGAAACAACTCTATTAATTGCACCAACAAGCTCTCTAATACTTCCAGTTATTTCATTACTTATAAAATCTTGAATTTCTTTGGAAACTTTTAATTGATCAGCATATAAATTGTTTAATTCTTCTGTCTTATTTATTATAATCTTTCTTCTAAGTTCATAATCTGGTTTTTGAATATCAACGACTAAACCACCTGAAAATCTAGATTTAATCCGTTCTTGAATTCTAGATAATTTATTTGGAGATCTATCCGCAGATACAATTATTTGTGAACCTTTATCAAGAAGAGCATTAAAAGTGTGAAAAAACTCTTCCTGCATTGCTTCCTTGCCACTGATAAATTGTATATCGTCTATTAGTAAAATATCTGTATTTCTAAAATATTCCTTAAATTTTACCATATCGTTCGACTTAATTGATTTAACAAATTGGTACATAAAACGTTCTGCAGATATAAACATTACTTTATTATTCTTTAATAGTTGATGTCCAATAGAGTTTAAAAGGTGAGTTTTTCCCATTCCAACTCCTCCATAAATATAAAGTGGATTATAATGGGATATATTATCTGAAACCTTCAAAGATGCCTCATAAGCTAATTTGTTACTTGAGCCTGTTATAAAATTATCAAATCTCTTATTTGGATCTATACGATTATATTGAAGGTAAGAGTCTTTAATAAAAGAAATATTTTCATTTCTGTTAGAAGGTTTTATAATTGTCTCTGTTGTTTCTATCTTAATTAAATCCTGATCAGCTATCTTAAATTCAATTCTAATTATATCTTTTTTATAAACTCTAATAATTTGTAGAATTTGGTCTAAATATCTTGAAGTTATCCAATCTCTAATAAATCTAGTAGGTACAGATAATAATAAATAATTATTAAACTCATCTATAAATGTAATTTTTTTAATCCAACTTTCATAAACATCGACTCCAAACTTATTTTTCATGTCAGCTTGGGCTAACTTCCAATTAAAGTTTTCAGACTTAAAATTATTTAAATTTTTCGTATTTGATGATTCATTCATAATTAATAGGGAAAACTTAGTTAGAACCATTTAGAAAAATTTGCAACAACATAATAAAAAAATTAAAAAATAAATAAAATCTACGATTGTAACTTTTATGCCGTATAAAAGATTTTCTTGTTTTTTAAAAATTTTGATAATTAAAATTTTTAATTGAATCAAATACAGATTGAATCATTCACAGATTGTATTATGCAAAATTTTATATTTACAAAATCTAAATATAGTTATTTTAAAAAAATTATTTAATATATGATGTGAATATTGGAGTGTGTATAAATATAAAAATTTAACGTTTAAATCGCAGAAATTTTTTTTGTTATTCTAGACACATTTCTTGAAGCATTTTGTTTCTTAATTATACCTGTTTTTGCAATTTTCATTAGTTCTGAATTAAATTTTGGCAAAAATTTAAGAGCATCATCTTTATTTCTTTTTTCAATCAGGAGGTTCATTTTCTTAAGAGCATTTTTAAACCTACTCTTTCTCGCTTTATTAACGGTTGTTTGCGTTGAAATTCGCCTTATTCTTTTTATTGCTGATTTTGTGTTTGCCATAATTGCAGGGGTATAGCTTGAGAATTTATGGTGGTCAATAAAATAATGAATCATTTTTGGCAAAAATCACAAAAAAAAGTTGATCTATTAGATATTATCTTTTTTTTTATAAGATTAGAACATTCTAAATTTTTACATTGTTTTCCTTCTTGCTGATAAACTTTAAACTCATTTTGAAATTTTCCACTTAATCCTGACGTACTTTTAAAATTTCGAATGCTAGAACCTCCCTTGTTTATTGCTTTTAAAAGAATCTTTTTAGAATTGTAAATAATTTTTTGACATTCTTTTTTATTTAATAAATTTACACTCTTAAATGGATTAATCTTGCTTAAAAATAGAATTTCACTTGCATATATATTACCAATTCCTGATACAAATTTTTGATCAAGTAAAAAACTTT
>MDTB01141585.1_pt1 | contig 10716 bp, 9 predicted proteins | sample 811161 | NCBI WGS metagenome assembly MDTB01 (sample SAMN05326650, study PRJNA326480) | marine metagenome | isolation source: seawater | place: Mediterranean Sea | collected 2009 | reverse complement strand
CAAAATTTCCCAAACTCGAAGTTCAAAGTTATAAAACTTATCGTATATATTTAAACTTGAGTAATTTAAATAAATTGAAATAATAGAGAAAATTATTAAAGTAGGAAGAAATTCTTTCCTATAACGTTTAAATAAAATAAAACTCACTACTGGAAAAAGTATATAAAACTGCTCTTCGATTGAAAGGCTCCAGGTATGTAGCAAAGCAAGTGACTTAGCGGATTCGGCAGTGTAAAAATCAAAAATTTTATAAAAGTAATTTGAGTAAAAAAATGTACTAGATCTAACTGAATCAGCAAAAGTTGACATTTCTCTTGGGAAGTAAACAATATATCCTGCAATGATACTTAGTAAAAGTACAGAGAATAATGCAGGAAGTATTCTTTTCACCCTCCTTATATAAAAATTGACAAATGAAAAATTTGACTGATTCAGCTCAGAAATTATTATATTTGAAATTAAAAAACCTGAAATAATAAAAAATAAATCAACACCTAACCACCCTCCTTCAAGCAAGTTAATGTCAGCATGGTAGATAATTACTGAAACTACTGCAATTGCTCTTAAAAAGTTAATATCTGATCTGTATTTGAAACGAATTATATTATCAATTTTAAATGAGCTACTGTTCGCAATAATATAAGGAACATTAATAATTAAAAATTGGATTAAGGCTTGAGAAGTGCTAAATTTTTCAAAATAAAAGACATTACCTATTAGAAAGTTAAAAACTATAAGAATATTAAAAAGTTCTCTTAAAGTATCTCTTCTTAGAAAATACCAAAATATTAAAATTCCAAAAATTGAAGAGTATTTTAGAAACAAATAAAAATTTTGGCTAGACCCGACCCCAAGATTTACTAAGCCTGTGGAACTTTCCCCAAAGAACATGACTTTATTCAAACATTGAATATTTTCTACTTCCGGAAAAAGAGATAATTCTGATGGAAGTATTCTGTACTCTAAATCACCTTTTTGAAGGAAATGAACGTAATCTTCTACCTTGACACTACAGATTTCATCATTATTGAATTCCTCTATATTTGGACTATCTGAATTTTGAAAATTTAAGTAAATTGTAAAAATGACTGGAAAGATGCAAATAGCTATGAGACTAAATTTTGACAAGGCTTTCATTATTACTTAATTATATAATTTAAAAAAAAGAATAAAGATGTGAAATAAAATATCAAAATTTAGCTAGATTGAAAACATATGAAAAGATTAGTTGTACTCGCTGGGCTTCCAAGAGGGGGGGAATATACATGGAATTCAATCTATTCAAATTTACAACAACCATTAAACGCTGATCTCGCTATTGCAACAAGTAAAGAAAATGTAATAAACACTACTTTATATGAAAAATCTAAGTATAAGTTTTTTTTCAACGAGTATGATGATTGGTTCAAATATTATGAAAAAAACTTTCAGGGAAATTGGAAAGCATATTTCGACAAAGGCAAAGAAACAGGTTTAACTACTTCAGGCTATATACATTTCGCTATAAAAGATATTATAAAGAAAAATTATTTAGAAATATTAAAAAGATATGATCAAATTGTTTACACAAGGTTTGATCAATTTTTTATTTACCCTCAAGATCCTTTAGAAAACAATTCAATATGGATATCTGAAGGAGAAGACTACAAAGGGGTTAATGATAGAATTATTTTCTTTCCCTCTAAGTATTCAGAGGAAATATTAGGTATTTGTGATTATATTAATAGCACAAAAGGGCTTGATGAAATACCTAATTTTCCAAACTGTGAATCAGTTTATTTAAAACACATGGAACATCTTAACTTAAATAATTCAATAAAAAGATATAAAAGGAATCACTTTACGGTTGCATTAGTAGATGACCCCACACGTTGGCGTGTTCCTATTTACAACTTATACCTAACAAAGAAATTAATGTTAAAATATCCTCAGGAATTCTTAACTGCAATGGAAAATAAAATTAAGAAAAAAGGGTTATTTAAATCTATTGTAAGTTTTAGGTTCTTTATGAATTATAAGTACATAACCACTAGGATTACACTCTCTAAAATTTTAAAAAAAAATGATTAGAGAAACTAGAAAATAAAATATGAATATTAGTATTTTCACCTCAATGACCGATCCAGTAGCTCGAAACGATCCATGGGAGGAGTCCTTAAGTTGTTATAAAGATTTTGCGGATGAGGTTATAGTTGTCGGTCAAGACTGGCCAGAAGAATTTCAATGGGACTATATTGGTAAGACCTTTCAAGAAGGTTTTGATAAATCAACTGGGGATTGGGTTCTTTGGATGGATTTAGATAATATGATCCATGAAAAAGATTTTCAATATATCAAAAATCTTCTTGCCAACAATTTTGAAAAACCTGCTGTAGGATTTCCTATGCGTCAAATTTTTACTCCTGACAGATATCAAATGAAAACCATAAAATGTTTAGCTTTAAATAAAAAAAAATTTCCAATGATAAAACTTAATGGCGGAGGAGATCTCTGTCTTCCTACTATAAGTAACAAACTAATTAAAGTAAAAGATTTACAAATTTCAAAAAAACCAGTTTGGAATTATGATACTGTATTTAGGACTAAAGAAATTATTAAATCAGACAGACTTCGCTTCGCAAAAGCATGGTATGCGTATTTTGGTGACTGGGGAGATAGAGGTGGACCGACAGAGATTGAGGCATTTGAAGCTTGGTTTAAGATGGTATCTGAAAGATATAACAAACATTTTCTAAAATTAAAAATAGAGGAACATCCTAAATATATTATCCAAAAGCTTAAAAACTTAACTCCCGATCAATTTGGATATGATGCATTCGGATTAAAAAATATCGCAACAGTTAGTAATATGGATAAATTGAGAGCTATAAAAAATAAAATTGTTTATGAAATATGAATAATTTTTTTTATATATTTTTTAATTAATTTCTTTCTTCTTGGACTCAATACATTTATTGGAAAAGGGTTAAGATATCTAAATGGATTTAAATGTTGCAAGTGAAATTTCAAATTATCTGTTTCGAACCATTCTTTTCTCCAATCTTGAGCACCCGCAAAATGACGGATTCTTACATTGGTGTAAAAAGTTTTGTTAATTAGGAAATTACAAGGTGATTCTCCTTTCATTTCTGTAACATTCCAGCTAGTTGGCAATATCTCTACATGTTCTTTTAGATCGTCTAGAGAATAGTGCGTCCATTCATTTTTATCTGAGTGCCAGCCGTTGTCTTTTATCTTCCAGAAAGATTTCTGAGAATGTCTTTTAATTCCAGCTAAAGAGTACCAAGATGCTTGTTCACGAAAGTCTTCCCAAAAACTGTTATAGTGACCAAAGTAATCATGAGTAGACTTTATGTTTTTTAAAGATTCATACCTATTTTCATCAAGGATTAATCTAACTAACTCTCTTCCCCAATCATTAATTTTTAATGAGTAAAAGCCCATACAGTGAGTATTTCCAGAATCAATACTGTATGAAAACGTCTTATTTGTTACAAGAGGTTTATCTAATTTTGCTATACACATATCTGCATCTATGTGAGTTATAACATCACCTTCATTTAAAACACCATTTTTAATAAGGTCATCAACTATTTTAAATTTTAACCATGTAGGGTTACCTCTCCACCATTCAATATCATCAGTGTATTCTAGGTATTCAAAGTTATGGCGCTTTGCATATTTTTTGTTTCTTGGAGACATGTAGTTTTCAAAAAATTCTTGTCTCCAGTCAGGATATTTTGCGATAACCATTAAAAACTTTTTACTCATTTTTTTATTTTATATAGTTAATATAGATAATATCTATCTGAAAAAATATAATGTATAAATTCACAGTTGCTATACCAACATACAATTCAAGCTCATACTTAAAACAATGTATTCATGGTTTTAAAAATTCGAAATTTGTTGATGAAATTATCGTAGGCGATGATTTTTCTGATATAGACGAGCAAAGTCAAATTATTGAAATTATTAAAGACGCAAAAGATAAAATTGATTGCGATATCAAATTGTTAACAAACCAAAAAAATTTAGGAGCTTTTCAAAATAAGTATAAGTTAATCTCTCATGCAAGAAATGAATGGGTTTATCAAATAGATTCTGATAACATACCATTTAAAAACATTGACTCTGTTATAAAAGAAGTTATTAAAGATTCAGGTAGAGAAAAATTTATTTACTATCCATCAAAATTAATTCAGTTTCGAAAATATAAACTAATCTCAAAATTTATGTCATATTTTAATAAAAAATACCGTGTTACTTTCTCAAAAAAAATATTAAATTTTGATATTACTATGACTAAAAATGCTATCTTAGAAAACATTAAATATGAAAAAGAGAAAAAAGCAAGTAAAGAATTATCCTTTCCAGAATTGAAGAGTAAATATCTAAAAGAAAAACATATTTTTTGGGTATTGAATTGCGGTAATTTTATTGTGAATAAAAAATTGTTTCTTTCAAGCATGAAAGAAGGTCTTGATTACGATAGAGAAATACTTTCTATGGATGCCGTCGTCTTTTCTTACTTATGGCTTAAAAATGGAGGAGTGATAAAAATATTACCTTCTTTAGCGCACTACCACAGGAAGAGAATGGATAGCGTTTCATTCCATGAAAAAGATGCATCGATTATATCCAGAAAAATTTTAACTGAAAAATTGTTAAATCTGATTTAAAACTGAGTTAAGTGTTTTAATAACATAATCTATCTCACTTTTAGTCATTTTTGGAAATATTGGTAAAGATAATAATTTTGAAGCATATTGGTCGGACTTATAAATATTAACTTTGTACTGATGATGACTCTTATAAGCCCTTTGCCTGTGAATAGGCACAGGGTAATGGATTACTGTCTGAATACCTTTTGAATTAAGTTCCTCGATTACTCTATTTCTTTTACTAACTCTAATTACAAAAAGATGCCAGCTATGGTAATTGTTGTTAACTGTATTTGGTAAAGATATCTTTCTGTTATCTTTGAACCCTTCAATGTATTGCAAAGCAATAGAATTTCTATCTTCAGTCCAAGAGTTGAGATCATGTAATTTCTTCAATAGGACTAAACCTTGGATAGGCTGGAGTCGAGAGTTGTATCCCATTGAGTTATGAATATATTTTTTTGTACTTCCCCAATTTCTTAATTCGAGAATCTTAAGCATCAACTTTTTATTGTTAGTAGTTATGGCCCCACCGTCACCCCAAGCGCCTAAATTTTTACCTGGATAAAAACTATATGCTGATGCTATTCCATATTTACCAGGCGGTGAAGAATTTTGCAATGAACCATGGGCTTGAGCGGAGTCTTCTAAATAGAATAATTTATTTTTTTTACAGATAGCGGATAATGAAGAGTTGTTCGCTTGTTGGCCGTATAGATGCACTCCTATTACAGCTTTAGTCCTTTTATTAATTTTTCTTGTAACGTCTTCAGGTGAGATTAAGTAGTTGCTGTCATTATCTACAAAAATTGGGGTTGCACCTGTTCTAGAAACAGCTAGTGCAGTTGCGATAAAAGTGTTGGATGGAACTATTACTTCATCACCAAAACTTATGTCCAAAGCTCTTAATATAAGCTCAATAGCATCTGTGCCATTCGCACAACTAATTGAATATTTTGATTGAGTAAATTTTGCAAAACTATCTTCAAATTTTTTAATATCTTCATTTAAAACGAATTGACTCTTTTCAACAACTTTTTCAAAATTTTTAAGGATATCTTTTTTAATGGGATTATGAATCCTACTTAGGTCATTAAAAGGCACTTTTGTTTTCATAAGCTTTTGTTTATCTCTTCCATTACCTTGATAATTCTCAGTGTGAGTGATTTTGAATTTAACAAGTTGCTAGGTTTACCTACCAGTCTGTCGTAAAAGTCTAAAACGACTTCTTTGAGGGGTTCCGACATTTTTATATTGGGTATAAAAGTTTCACCACTTCTCAGAGAAACAAGGTTTTTATAAAGGTCTCCTCTGTCTTGATTATATTCAAACCCCTTATCATGAATTTTCACCTCTTGGCCAGTATCCATACCATTCCAAACTATCATTTTTTCAGTTCCAACTATTTTTATTTCTCTGGTTTTTTCAGGATGTAGCCAACTTGCGAACATCGTCACAAAAACATTATTAAAAGTGAGGCTTGTGTTAACAATATCTTCAATGTTCTCATTAATTAAAGATATTCCATCAGCAGAATAATGAGTAGGCATGTCTTCAAGTATTGATAAAAGAATTGAAACATCATGTGTTGACAAGTCCCAGCTTGAGTTTACATCATTTCTAATGGGTCCTAAATTTGACCTTTGGAAGCTCATATGCAAAATCTCACCAATATCTCCATTTTTAATAGTATCTATCATGTATTGAATAGAGGAATCATATAGAAAGGTATGGTCAACTAAAATTATGAGGTCTTTTTTTTCAGCCATAGCATATAATTCAATTGCCTGATTTTCACTGAGAGTAAATGGCTTTTCAACCAAACAGTGTATATTTTTTTTAATTAACTTTTTTGTTAATTCATAGTGGGATTTTGAGGGAGTGGAGATTATTGCAGATTCTGCTTCTATTCCAGACTTAAAAAAATCGTCAATTGACGAAAAAAAAGGAGCAGAGTCGTTCGATCTATTAATACTGTCGATAAGTGCAACTATTTCAAATTTGTCTGTTAAAGATTCTGTTATCCTTTTAAAGTTTTTACCCCAATGCCCTAAGCCTACAAGAATAATTTTCTTTTTTTGCATATGGGATATATTAGCTACATTCTAAAAATTTACTATCTAGCTTATCTGTACTTTAGTTAAAATATGAATATGAAAGTATTGGTAATTGGAGCAGGCTGGACCGGAGCTACAGTAGCGAATATTTTAAATCAAAATGGTGTCGAAGTTTTAGTTGTAGAAAAAGAGAATATTGTGGGGGGCCATTCACGAAGTTCAACAATCAACAATGTAGTCTGGGAACCTTACGGAGCACATATTTTCCACACCTCAAATGAAAAAATCGCAGAATTTGTTAACCATCATGGAATGATAAGAGAATATGAACATAAAGTCATAACTCAAATAAAGATAGATCACGAAGAAAAATATTTATCATGGCCACCTCAAATTGAGGAGTTAAAAAAACTACCTAATTGGGATATTGTTGAATCTGAAATATCTGACCTTCCGTCCAAACCTATCGGAGAAAACTTTGTTGATTATATTATTTCAATGATGGGCAAAACATTATATGAAATGTTTATTGAGGGATATTCCATAAAACAATGGGGTGAAAACCTACATCAACTTTCGTCAAGCTTTGCACCAAAAAGAATAGAATTAAGATCAGATGGTTACACTCGTTTATTTCGAGATAAATATGAATATTTTCATCCAGAAGGAGTCACTCCAATTATTCAGTCGTTATTAAGAAACATTGAAATAAACTTTACAGAAGAGCTTACTATCGAAAATATATCAGGCTATTTAACAAAGTTTGACCACATTGTTTTAACATGCCCGCTTGACTCTTTTATGGGAGTGGAAACTCTTAAATGGAGAGGGATTAGATTAGAGCCAAAATATTACGACTTAGAAGACGAGAGTCAAGTTAAAACCTTAAACTATGTTATTAATTATCCAAGTCTAGATGTGCCTTATGTAAGAACGGTGGAAACCAAACATGCCACAGGGCAGAAAATCAAAGGCACCGTTGTTGCTAAGGAGTATACGGGTACACCTGATAGGCATTATCCAATCGTTACCACTGATAATAAGTATGAAAAAATTAATGTCCAATTGAAAAATACTATATCTAAAGAGCTTCATCAAAAAGTTTCCTATGCTGGACGCCTTGCAAACTACACTTACATAAATCAAGATCAGGCGATTTCAGAAGGCTTTTATACTGCTGAAAAAATACTTAATATTCTTAAATGAATAACAAAATAGCTATAATCGCACCATTCTACAATGAATCAAAAAATCTCAATAAGACAATGTATTACATTAAGACTTTATCAACATATTATGACTATGAAATCGAATTGTTTCTACACGATGATAATTCAAGTGACGAATCTCTTGTGATTGTAGAAAAATTTGTCAATACTAATAATTTAAAAACAACTATTTTGAAAAACAATAAAGAGAATCTTGGTCATGGAAGATCACTCATTAGATTAAAAAATGAAGTTATTAAAGACGAATCATTTAATTATGTTGCAACAATTGATGCTGATTTAAATGTTGAATTTGAGAGTTTTATAAATCTATTTAGGAATTTAGAAACAAATCAGATAGTAATTGGAAAAAGAAAAAGATTTAATGACGGTATCTTTAGATATTTAATTACTCTTATTCTTGAGCTCATAGTTTTTTTAAGAAATAAGTATTTCTGGAGAGACGTCAATTGTCCAGTTCGCATATATCCTTTTGATAAATTTCTTTACATTTGGAATCGAATTCCAGATAATTCATTGATCCCAAATGTGCACGTGACGGAGATAATTCTTAAAAAAAACTTTCCATATTTACGTATTCAAATTCCAGAGCTTAATTTAGAAAAAAATTCCGGAGTTACTTGGAGTAATTTGTCATTATTTAGTAAATATAAACGATTAGTAAATTTTTGTTTTCATGCATATAAGGAACTTAAGACTTAAGTTCATTTCATGGAATACAATTTATAACCAAGTTTTGTTGAATATCTAATACTTTTATATTCAATATTTTTTACACATGTTTTGGGAATATAACATATCGAGTTTTTTATAAAATTTTCATCTAAATCTTTCAAAAAAGCAGAATTAAGGTATTCTTCAGTACTGTCTTCAATTTGAGCTATCTCAAAAGGTGACTGTAAAAATGCTTTATATGAATACAGTCTTGGAGTGAGACCAATTGATATCAACAGCACAACACCCATTAATACGCTAAATATATTAGCATTTTCTTTAAAACGAAACATATTCCGGTTAATACTAAATACAGAAAAAGCTATAAGAAATGTACCAAATCCATATCTAACAGTTGGTCCGGAAACAAAGAAACCTAGTATTAGTAGAAAAATAAAGAAAAAAGATATTTTCTGGTTCAACTCAAGAGAAGAAGAGCTTTTTTTAAAAAGTAGTAAATTCAATACCCAAACAATTAAAAAAGAGATAACCATGTTTGTATATACCTGGATGTTATATGAGTTATTAATCCAAGATTCGAACCATAGTAGTAAGTTATCACCAATTTTTATCCCGTAATTTCCACCAATTACTGCATCAGAAAACTCTGCAATTCTTTCTTTGTTATTCCAACTAAGTTGATCAATACAAGTTGACTCTATAGGAAAAATTAAACAACCACTTATTGCGATATTTTTGAGGATATAGATTGCAGAAAAAGTGATTAATAATACAAATAAACCTATCTGGCTAAGATTGATATTCTTTTTATCTAATTTATATAAGTAGATTAGTAATGGTATTAAAAGGTAAACACTAAGTATTTTAATTTGAAAAGCAAATAGAGAAAGAGTACAAATCGCTAAAAAGTTATTGAAATTGAAATCTTTTTTTAAAAAATCATTGAGAAATAAAATAAAAGATATAAAGAAAAGTATACCGACTGCTAAATCTGGTTTACCAACCATTTGGATAGTAAGGAATCCATTTCCACCTCCATTTACCCCAAAATTATCTAGAAATGAATATATTGTAATATTAAAAGATATGACCTTTAAAAAATTATTTTTAGAAAATAAAATATTAAATGCTAAAAAATTATAGAAAAATGTAAAGAATATTAGGTTAATAAAATGCAGAAACAGAAAGTTGTCTTTTGTCCAAAAATTAGCAAGTATGTATTCGTAAATTGTTGACCAACCATAAGCTACGTATAAATTTGAAAGACCAAAAACTGTTTTACTTTCCCTTAACCAGTATTGAAAATTTAGATGATAATCTATGGAGTCAAAGTGAAGCTTCAATCCATATGAGCTAATAGCAAGTATTATTGGAACAACAATAAAAGAAATAATGAAATAGGATTTATTTTCTATACTTATTTTTTCCTTAAAGTTTGAAACTATAAGAATACAAATTAAAAATATCCAAAAAATATACATATTTCTTATGGGTAAAAAAAAGTTTGAAAAAATCGAAAAATTTCCTATAAAAAATAATGAAAAAATAGGAAAAAATACATACAGAGGTATATTGTATATTTCTAATCTATCAATTAAAAAATCTTTATTTTTTACAAGTTTATAAATAACGATAAGTCCCCTTATTGATAGAAAAAGTAGAAAATTAAATACTATAAAAAGTAAAAGAGTCATTGGGTGATTGCGCTCTTTGTAAAGTAGATTGAACTAGTTCTAATTTTCGATCTGTACTTTATGTCATCCATGCATACTGGAATAAACAGCATATGAAAATACTCAAATTGGCTTTTATTTTTAAGGTGAACTCTATTTTTCATTTTTATTTATAGTAACAACTTGTTATCTATTTATATAAAGTTAATTATTATAAGATTATGCCATTAAATAATAAAAATATACTTGTTACTGGATCAACAGGTCTAATAGGTAGTTGGCTTGTTGAAAAATTAATAAATAATTCAAATGTCTCAGGCATAGCTATTAATAAAGAAATGGATTTTCTTCTTGAATCTAAGGGTATTTTGGATAGTTTTAATAATATTTATATAGACATTTCTCAACATAAAGATTT
>MDTB01209890.1_pt1 | contig 10717 bp, 9 predicted proteins | sample 811161 | NCBI WGS metagenome assembly MDTB01 (sample SAMN05326650, study PRJNA326480) | marine metagenome | isolation source: seawater | place: Mediterranean Sea | collected 2009 | reverse complement strand
TTGATTTCTACCTATATCTGTAAAACGGGATGTAAACACAAAATATCCCCAATAGTCTCCCCATAAATCTGAATAAAGTATTGGAATTAATTGATTACTGAAATTAGGTCTAATCGGCTTCTCAAAAAGCAAATTAAAGTCTTCAAATGATGAAAAGTAAAAACTTAAAGGTTGATTATAAAAGCTAAATGGCATTTTCTCTTTGTTAAAAGCAGTAAATGATCCGTATTCGAAATAGAGATAAAAATAAAACCACCCAGAAAAAATAAAGCCAATAATAAAAGATAAGCTTATGAATTTAGAAAAATTATTTCTGTACATTTTATCAATCAAAAAATAGACAATAAAAAATGATGGAAAAAGTAAAAATGCCCACTGTCTGCTTAAAGCTAAAAAGCCAATAATTAATCCAAAAATAAAAATATCTACAGATTTATAATCAAAGTTTTTATCAGAAATTTTTAGAAAATAATAAAACAATATACTCATAAAAAATAAAATGTAGGGCTCTCCTCTGATCATTGATATAGTCCTGTAATTAACTGCTAATAAAAAAACTAAGATCATGTAATTAAAATTAAAAAATTTATTATTTTTAGACAATTTATTACAGATTGACATATTTATAAATAAAGTAACCAAATAAATTAACGTTTGAAAAACTTGAGAAGATTTTGAGTATATGGGCCGACAATCTTCAAGAAAGTTCGAAGATGATATTACATTTCTACATATTACTTGTGAAATAGATGGAATTATGTAAGGCAGAGGTGGGTTAAAAAATTCTCTAGATTCATATTGGTTTGGAAATGATATCTCTCTTGGCAAGTATCTTGAAAAATGATCTATGTAACTAAAATGAGCTTCAGCATCGTATCCATAAATAGGATCAAAAGAAAAAATATTGAAAACAAGAATAAATAGAAATGAAATAAATAAGAAAATAGTTAAAATCCAAAATATTTTTTTCGAATACAGTAAATTTTCAATTTTCGTCATATTTGATATTCATAAATTTTTTTTCTTTACTTATAAAGATAGTATTTATATTAATTTCTATCTTGATGTCTTTTATTTCAATAAAATATTGAATCATTTTAAAGTAAATATAGATAAATATTGATAAATATTCATTATCATTTATAAATATGACAGAAAAAGTTCTTTTGACTGGAGGTGCCGGCTTTATTGGTCACCAAGCAATAAAGAAAATTTTAGAAAATTCTGATTGGGAGATCTTAACCTTTGATAGATTAAGTTATGCTGGTAATTTAAAACGAATCGATGATATTTATGAAGAAGTTGGAGATTCATCCAGAGAAAGATTAAATTTTGTTTATCACGATTTAAAAGCTCCTTTGTCAGACGAAATTATCAATACTTTAAATGACGTAACTTACATAGTACACATTGGTGCTTCGTCACATGTTACCAAGTCTGTTCAGAATCCTGGTTTATTTATACAAGACAATATTGTTGGTACTTTTAACCTTCTTGAAGCTGCACGTAAAATTAAAAACTTAAAAATGTTTTATTACTTTAGTACTGACGAAGTATTTGGGCCTTCAGATCAGCAAGATAAATTTCTTGAGTGGGACAGATATAATTCTAAAAATCCTTACTCTGCAACAAAAGCTGGAGCGGAAGAGTTGACAATTGCATATTCAAATACATATGGATTGCCGTCATTAATTACTCATTGTTCAAATGTATATGGAGAAAGACAACATTTTGAAAAGTTCATCCCTAATACAATAAAGAAGATTCTCAATGGTGATGAAATAATAATACATACCGATAGTAACAATAATCCAGGAAGTAGATACTACATATACAATGAGGATCTTTCAGATACTATATTTTTTTTAATAAATAAATTTGACTATGTTCAAGATGAAGCATTCAAAATTCAAAAAAAATCTCCCGCAAAAGTAAATATTTCAGGAAAAAGTTTAATAAGTAACTTAGAAGTTGCTGAAATGATTGGAGAGTATTTAAATAAAGATTTCAAATATAATATGCTTGCCAATGATCCATCTAGGCCAGGCCATGATATCAAATATGGATTAGATGATTCACTCTTGAAAAAATTAGGTGGTGATTTTGATAGAGAATTTAAATTGGGTTTAGAGAAAACTTTAGATTTTTATTTAAAAAATTTAAGTTGGTTAAGCTAAATCAATAATACAATAGTCATTGTTAATTATGTTTTCAAAACATTTTGTTACGTATGGTGATAGAAGCTTTAATATTCAGAAGAAACGAATAAGATATCAAGCTAATCAACTAAATTTTTTTGACGAAATACATGTATTTAGTCAAAAAGACATATCCAAGGAATTTAAGCTTAAATTTAAAAATGTTTTCAGTGATGAATTGGGTGGTGGTTATTGGATATGGAAAATATATATTCTTGATCTAATGCTAAAAAAGACAAAAGAAAACGATATTTTTCTTTATTTAGATGCAGGTTCGACAATAAATATAAAAGCAAGAAAAAGAATGAATGAATATTTTGAGATTCTTCATGAATCGGATAAATCATTTCTCAGATTCTCTATTGATAAGAAAGAAAAATACTGGACATCTAAAGAAGTGTTTAATTATTTTGATTTAAATATAAATTCAAATTTTGGAGAAAGTGATCAATTGGCAGGGGGGATTATCTTTGTTAAAAACAATGCTACATCTAAAAATTTTGTTAAAGAATTTTTCGAATTATTAGACTATGACGAAAAACTTATCACTAATTTTTATAATAAAAATCAAATTAAAGGATTTAGCTCTCCTAGACATGATCAAAGTATTTTTAGCATATTAGGAAAAAAATATGAATCAATAATCTTAAGTGATGAAACATATTTCAAAAATAATACAAAAAAACAATATGATTATCCAATTCTTACAGTAAGAGACCGTAGTTCTTCAAACTGGGAAAAAGTAAAATTTTATTTAAATTATTTTAATAATTTAAAAAAGCCTATTTATTTTGGAAAAAATAATTACTTTTTTAAAAAGAAATCTATTTTTGAAAAAGTAAAGTATCAGTTTTCAAAATTAAGATAAACTAAACAAAAAATTTCAACAAATCTTCTGCTAATTCTTTTGGAGTATACTTTTCTGTTTCAAGCACAATGCCAGGATCATTAGGAACTTCATAATCTTCATGTAGACCAGTAATATTTTTTATTTTTTTTGAAGAACTATAAAGATTTTTAGGATCTCTACTTATACAAGTTTCAATTGATGCTTTCACATAAACTTCTATGAAATTATCTTGACCGATTATATCTCTTGCTAAATCGCGGTTCTCTTTGTATGGAGAAACGGTTGCAACAATGGCATTTACACCTGCGTCATTTAAAACTTTTGCTATATAGGCGACTCTTCGATTGTTCTCTATCCTGTCTTCTTTTGAAAATCCTAAGTTTTTATTTATTGTAGATCTTAAATTGTCTCCATCCAAAATATAAAATTTAATATTATTTTTGTTTAATTGTTCTCCCAAGACATTTGAAATTGTTGACTTTCCAGAGGCAGGGAGGCCAGTAAGCCAGATTGTTTTACAATCTGTAAGTTTATTTGAGAATACGGTATTTTGTTCAATAACATTAATACCCCTATCAAGTTTATACATAACATATCCGAAACCCATAGTTTCATTCGATGATATATCAATTATCATTAACTTAGAAAGTTCGTAAGCATTTTTAAAGTCACAGAATATTGATTTGCTTTCTAATTCAACGGTAAATTCATAAATATAGGTATTATGAATTTTCTTAATTTTTGAAATATATCCCTTCGAAGAAAAGTGATCAAATTGGAACAGATACCTTTTATTTTTAATTAATCCACTTCCATTTGAAGCAACAATTAAAGCTTTAAAACTATCAGATTTTGCAATCTCATAGTTCTTTGTCAAGATGTCTCCTTGTGTAATGTCAATTTCATTTTTGAATTGTAAATTAGCAGACTTTCTAAAAACATTGTCAACAGATTTGAAATTTGAGTATATATTCTTTATTTTTACTTTTTGGTTTGTTCTCTGGTTAACTAATGTATCATCTATTTTGATTCTTTTGCCATAATGTTGGGCATGATAGATTCTATCTTGTTTATATTTTTCAATATTTTGGATCTTAAAATATGACCAGTTTGGTGAATTATTAGATATAGAGGGAATATTCAAAATTAAATCATGTAAACAATTACCGGTATAAAATTTCATTTTTTTTGATTTAGAAGTTATGTTTTCACCCATCAAGCCTGAGACGGGAATAAAGTTTTGAATTTTTATGTTTTTTTCTTCTGCATACTTTTGAATTTTTTTAACTAGTTCATTAAATTTTAATTTTGAATAATTAACTTTGTCCATTTTATTAATACAAACAATAATGTTCTCTACGTTTGGAAAAATAGAAATAATGTTCAAATGATTTATAGTTTGTTCACTAAAACCATTTGTTACATCAACGATTAAAAGAGCAGCGTTTGCATGTGTTGCTGCATGTGCCATATTTTTTGTGTATTCTTGATGCCCAGGTGAATCAATAAATACAAACTCTTTAGATCCTAATTTAAAAAATTTGAATGCAATGTCAATGGTTATCCCCTGTTTTTTTTCATCAATTAAACCATCTAAAAGCATTGAGTAATCTATCTCGTGTTCTGAGTTTTTGCTCAGAAAATGTTGTTGAATTCTTTTCAAATACTCCGATTGATCTATAGATATATTGTTTGTTTCAAATAAAAATCTCCCAAGCAAAGTTGACTTACCATCATCAACATTTCCACACGTCATGATATTTATTCTTTTGTTAACCATTAAAAATATCCTTCAATTTTTTTCAACTCCATGCTTCCAACTTTATCGAAATCAATTAGTCGCCCACTTCTCTCAGAAAATTCACTATCTTCAATTTCCTTAATTATTTTTAATAAAGTATTAGCTTTACTTTTTACACCAGCAGTTAATGGATAACACCCAAGTGTTCTAAATCTCACGAATTCTTTTTTTATTAAATCTGTTTTTTTTACTTCAAATCTTTTATCGTCATATAGATAAATCTCATTGTCTCTTATGATTACATTTCTCTCTTTTGCAAAATATAAAGGAACTATCTCAATTTTTTCTTTTTGTATATACTGCCAAATATTCAGTTCTGTCCAATTAGATAAAGGGAAAACTCTAAAACTTTCATCCTTTTGAAGCTCTGTATTGAACATACCCCATGGTTCAATTCTTTGATTTTTTGGATCCCACTTGTGATATTTGTCTCTGTGTGAAACAATTTTTTCTTTTGATCTACTACTTTCTTCATCTCTTCGTGCACCACCATATACAAAATCATATTTCCCTTCTGAAAGTGCTTCCTTGAGCGCATCTGTTTTCATAATATTTGTATAATTGTCATTGTTGAAAGGTGTAATCCCTTTTTCTTCACCATCTAAATTTTTTTTAACAATTATTTTCACTCCATATTTTTTTCCTATCTGATTTCGAAACTCAATCATCTCTCTAAATTTCCATCCTGTATCAATATGCAAAAAATTTATTTTTGGTTTATTTGGATAAAATGCTTTTCTAAATAAATGAAGAAGAACAGATGAATCTTTTCCAATCGAATAAAGCACTATTGGATTTGTAGATCTAGAAAATGTTTCTTTTATAATTGAAATACTGTTGTCTTCTAATTGGTCTAATAATCTACTCATATTAAGTCTTAATTTATTTATATTTCCTCACCTAATAGATTAAATAATTGGTACATTTTTGTTAATTATTTTTTGAAAAGTTTTTTATATTAATTTAATGAAATAGAATTTAATGAATTTATAAAAAAATTTTACGGAAAAATTATATGCCTAGAGAATTTGAAAGTTCTTGAACATATTTATTGGACCAAATATCTAAATCCCTAAATTCATCTTTTCCATGCTTTAAAAACATATCTTTTATTTCTTTGTAATACCATGTTTCAATAATCAAAGAATTTTCTATAGATTTATTTATTTCTAAATTCTTAAACCACTTCGACTTTGTTTTTGATAATTGTAAATTATTTTCGTTGGTTGAGTGATAATATTTTTCATTAATTTTTTTTGGATCAATACCATTAATTTTTTCTGAACATTTATACCAAACTTGTTTTATTTGAGATCTATCCCAGTTAACAAATTGAAAATGAATTAAAGGTATATTTAAATTTATTATTTTTCCTGTATTTATTGTTGGAACTCTAGATGTATGGTCATTTAAAATAAATTCATTACTATATTGTTGTTTACCGTTGTCTCGAAACAGAAATATTTTTCTATTTTTTTTGGGATTCCAAACCCCATCATCGGATCGGTACATATTTATAGATCTCCATAGTTGCGTCCATTGTGCTGAGAATAAAGTTCCTGCTGGATATTGTTGAATCTGTTTTAATTTTTTATAAAATAGCTTAGGAGGTATGATTTCATCAGCATCAAGATTAATTATTATATTATTTTCTCCAAACAACTTTCGAGATTCATCTAAAAGTCTCCATCTAACTTTATTAGAATGAACTACTTCTTCGTTTTGAATAATTGTAACTTTCTCTTCATTACTCAAAATTGTTTTTGTGTTGTCTGTAGAAAATTGGTCAGCCGCAATTATGTGGTCGGAAATTTCACATAGAGGTTTTAAAGTCGTTGGTAATATCCAATCTTCATTTTTAACAGGTAATAAAGCTACAATTTTCAAATTAACGATATTTTAAATATCTTTACTTTTTATATAGAGAAATAAATTATTAATAATACGTATACTATTAGCTACATGATTAGGAAACATTATACAAAATAGGTAAGTCCGAAATGACAAAATTAGCAGTTTTAGGTTCATATTATAAATCTGAAGATTATTTAAAAACGTACTTAAAATCAGCAAGAAAACAGGCTTTCAAAGACTTTGAAATTTTTCTTGAAGTGATTGATCCTAAATCTAAAAAAGAAGAGATTTATATTGAAAAAATAACTTCAAAAAATTCGAAATTAAATATTAATAAAAAAATTTATTATGAGCATTATTTACTTCCAACAACATGGAATATATCAATAGACAGATCCGATTCCGAATTAATTTGTTTATGGAATCTGGATGACTTAAGAACACCGGATTCTTTATCAGACATGGTAAAAATATTTGATACAAAACCAGAAATAGATTTTGTATATGGAAATTATAAAATAGTTGATAAATACAAATCAAAAAAAGGAAACTACATAAATGAAATTAATAGAGAGGGTGAGCTAACCTATTCAATGATTCTTGGTCCATTTTTTATGTTTCGAAGAAATGTTTTAGATGTAATTGGAAAATTTGATGAGCAATTTATAAGTGGAGCAGATTTTGATTTTGCGATGAGGTTAGGAAGACATTGTAAAGGGTATCATTTAAATAGTAATTTAGGGTATTTTTTAAATTTAGGAAAAGGTTTAAGCACAAAAAGAAACTCTTTACAAGAAATTGAAAGAACCGCTATTGAAATCAGATATGGTTTAAATGTAATTAATCAACAATTAATTGAAAAAGCTCAGAATAAATATGATGTGAATTATTTATATTTTGATGGAAAAAAACACAATATTAAAAATTTTCTTAAATTAGATAAAAATAAATAATAGTTTCAAATTATATCTTCCACTATTTCAAGATATTTTTTAATAATAATTTCATGAGAATAATTATTCTTAAATCTAAGATTTGAATTTTTGGAAATTGTTTGGTAATACTTATAGTTATTTTGTAACTTTAACATTTCTCTTGAATAAGAAAATACATTTTTTCTATTAAATACTTTTCCTGCAGGGCCAATTACTTCTTCTTGAGCATTGCTTTCTGCCCTATGACTAATAAGTGGTAAGTTATAGCTCATTGCCTCAGTCAAAACAAGTCCCATTGTCTCACCATACTTTCTACCATGAGTAAATACATCAAGAGTGTTTAAAAATTTATCTAAAACCTTAACATCAGCAGTTGGTTGTAGTTTAATAAAATTTTTAATTGAGAGATCTTTTGATTGTTCTTCGTAAAGTTTTGAGCCACCTAATAAAAAGAACATATTCTTTTCATTTTCGATTCTTTTAAAAGCTTTTAATGGGACTTCAGAAAATATACTGTCATCACTTCTTTGATGAAGTCCAAATACGAACTTATCATTAATTTTCAATTCAGAACGATAATTTTCATTAGAGCGCATTATTGGCTCTCTACAAAGAGGAATAATTGAAATTTTGTTTTGATTTCCACCTTGATTTATCCACGTTTCTGCAGAATTTTTAGAAATTAAAATTGTTTTTATTATATTTTCTTGATTATTAACTCCACCATTTACAGTGACTATATTTACGATTGGTATTTTTTTAATTTTATGAAATGGGTATTCGGGGTGTCCAGCAGATGTGATAAATAATAATGAATAATCATCTTCATTAAACTTTTCCCAAAAATTAGTTTCAACCCAATCATGAGTTTTTGTTGTAACGTCTTTAAATCCGACTTCAAATTTGATTAGATTAACTTTTGATATCTCTAAAAAATTTTGCCTATCTATGTCTGTATCAGGGTGTACCCAGTTAGAACCAATATAAGAAGCAGAATCACAATAATAATAATCAACACTAAATTTTTCACTCAGACTCTTCGCAACATTTTGGAATGATACTTCGGTTCCACCGGAAGAAAGTCCACCAAATTTAATAAAGGCTATTTTTTTAAATTTGTTCATTAATCTCTTTATTTCAATCTACCAGCATATTTAAAATTGCAATAACAATATAAAATTGGATAATGTAAAAAGTTAATTGGTTATTTTATATTTGTTCAAATCATTTACCATATAAAAAATTGATACAAAAATTAAAATATAAAATGTTATATGGTTAATAACAACAAAAATTATTGGGATAGTCAATTCAATAATTCCTATATTTTCACTATTTACAAAATAAAAGTATGGAGAAACACTCGTTAAGAGAAAAATAATCGAAATGGTATAAAATAATTTATTCTTTATATCCTTTATTAAAATTGGAATTATAAAAATAAACATTGATAGTCTATAGTCAAAATTGTAAAACAATCCTGTAAGAAAAAATGTTGTTAAGAAGCAATATATATATGGATCTTTTTTTGCTTTTACAACTTTTATAAAATCGAAATTTTTATAAATAAATAAAAATGAAAATATAAATATAGTTGCAACAAAAAAGATTCCAAGACTTTCAGAGCTTTTTAATAAGTCTAAATAATTATTGATATGGGAGGGTAATCCATATGTCCACGATATCCCGTACGGATTTGGAATTTTATCTCCCCTGTTTTGAACTAAGAAATAAACTATTGAGGCACTGTTTAATATTATTGTTGCAGTAATACCTAAAATTTCCTTCTTTCTTCTTTCTGATATTAAATATAAAAATAATCCAAAAATAAAAAATATGGGATAGATTTTTAGTTGTATTAAAAACGAAAAAATAAATAAGCTTGAATATTTCTTATTATTTTTATATAAAGTAATTGCCAAATAACTAAAAATAAAAATAAAAATATCTAAATTCATTCTTTCTAAAGCAAAAGTAACAGGGGGGCTTACAAATAAATAAAATAAATAAAAATTATATTTACCTAGATTATTAAATGTTTCTATAACAAAAAATATCAGAAAGCTGATTATAAATATACTTAATAAACCAACAGAAATTTTTAAACTATTGTTAATATTTACTAATTCGAAAAATGGTCCGTATCCGTTATATTCATTTGGACAAGTTAAATTAGTACAATTTAAAACTCTAAATACATAATAGAGATCAGCAAATACAGGTGACCCCCCATAAGTTCCGTTTGATAGAGATTGCCATAATTCTCTTAAATTTTCTTGGTACAAGCCTGCAACTAATCTTAAAAAATAATAAATACAAACTGAATACTTTAATAAATTTGTTACATCCGTTTTCGTTATAACTGACGTAAATTTCTTTATATAAATATAAAAAAACAATATTGAAAACAATGAAAATAGATTGTAATTAAATATTAAAAAATATATATTTATAAAAATAAATAAATTAAAAATAGTATTTTTGTCATCATAATTTTTTATTTTGTATAAGTGATAATAAATAAAAATAGCTAACACTGAAACTAGCAAATGATAATCAAATATTAATTTTGAAAAGAAAATATTCATTGTTATTCCAGTATTAAGTAAAACAACAAATGAAAAATTCAGAATAGAGTTTGCTTTTTGTAGAGAGTATAAAGTAAAGATTAAAATGGTCGTTAAACCTAAATATAATTTGTAAAAAGTTAATGAAGTAGTTATGGTTTGGTTTGCTAAATCATTTAAATATATTTCATTTCCAATACAAAATAATCCTTTGTATTTTGGAAATAAATCTAATTGGATATAGTTGATATTTTGTTTTTTAATTGAGTAATCATAGATAAAATTAATAAGTTCATAATTTTGGTCATAATTATATGCATATGAAATACAATCGTCTAGATTAGTGTAAGCTTTTAAAAATATTGAGAAAAATAAACCAAAAGATATTATTAAATATGGTCCAGTTTTGATAATATTTTTAATCATATTTATTGGTATTAATTTTAATTGAAAGCTTTATAATCATTGTATTATTCAATAAATATGGAAACTTTTAAAATAATACTTCCTTG
>MDTB01195523.1_pt1 | contig 10717 bp, 2 predicted proteins | sample 811161 | NCBI WGS metagenome assembly MDTB01 (sample SAMN05326650, study PRJNA326480) | marine metagenome | isolation source: seawater | place: Mediterranean Sea | collected 2009 | reverse complement strand
TGGCCTCAGTGGCGATTTGGACCTCTCAGGTGCGGTTGACGCCATCAGCAATCTTGGTTTCAGCGGTAACCAGATTCGAGGCGGCGTTGGCCCTGATGTGTTTGAGCTGGTGGAGCCGAGCGGGCGCCCCCGCCGTGCGGCTGACCTGATCAAGGACTTCCAGGCCGGCATCGACGAGATTGTGGTGAATACAGCCGATGGAGCGTTCCGCTTTGGCGCTGATGCTGAGGTGAGCGACCTGCGCACCAACCCCCTGCTGGCTGGCCTGTCGTTGCGTTTCACCCCTGATGTGCGCACCTCCGTGGGTCAGCTGCACGCCGTCAGCGGCAAGACGAGCCTGTTGGGTGCAGGTCTGCGTGTGGCTCAGACCGATGCGGACATCGTTGATGCGGAACTGCGTGTGAGCGGTGGCAGCACGCTGCAGCTGCAGCAGGGCCAGGTGCCAGCTGGTCTGCGTGCAGAGCTGGTGTCCGCCGGTCGCGTCATTCGCTTCTCAGCAGCCGAGGGTGGTGCGATTGATGCGGCTCAGCTGCATCAGGTGTTGGGTGCAATCCGCTTTGAGGGAGAGCAGGGCGGCACGGTGGAACTGACCGCGACGGATGCTGCTGGATTGGTGGCGACGACCACCGAGCGTGAGTTCAAGCTGATGCAACCCAAGGCGGCATCGGCGCTGCGCAGCCGTGTGGTGGACCTGAGCAGCAACGGCTTGGGAGCTGATATTGCCTTCACTGAAATGGTCGAGAGGCCATTGCAGGTGTTCGGTACTTCCGATGGTGACACGGTGCGTTTGAGCGATGCGGAGGAGGGACGCAACACCGGCTACGGCTTTGGTGGTGATGACGTGATTGCGGTGACCGATGGTGGTCGCGCGGTTGGCGGCAGTGGCGATGACCTGCTGGTGGGCTCAGCCCATGGATTTGCGAGCCTGAGTGCAGGTCCAGGCCATGACGTCCTGATTGGTGGTGTGGCGAATGCGATGGACGGGGCCAGCGGCGATGACATCTTGATTGCGGCTGGTGCCCTCAACGTCATGCGAGGCGGTGCTGGGGCCGATCGCTTCGTCTTTGCTGATCTCCAACCCTCGGCGTCTCGGGGGGCCAACGTCATCGCCGACTTTGTCCCTGGGCAGGACAAGCTGGTGTTCGGTCCAGATCAGAACCCGAGTTTCCGCTCTGCCAGCGGGCGCAGCACTGAGGTCTATGCCGGCAGTCATCACCTGGCGACGCTGATGGGGGTTGCCCCAGATCAGCTGTCTCCCTCCGATCGGCTGGTTGAGCCTGGTCTTCTTCCCGGTCTTGCCGCTGCGCATACAGCGGTGGCCGAGTTTGAGGCTTCTCGGTTCTAAGGCCCCCACGGTCTGATCAACCTCCCCCTTGCCAGTTGTCTGCATCACCTGCTGCCCGGCAGCGGGTGATGCAACATCGGCCTCAGTGCAGGGAATTCAGGGTCTGCAAGGCCTATCTCCCTTTAAATTTCAGTCAACGGATTGGTGCTGGCGATGTCAAATCCTGTCCTGCGCCAGCAATCGTTCACCTGGCCAGAGCCTGGCTTAGGCCTGGCAGCCCTGGAGTTTGTCCATCCAGGTGGGGTTGTTGCTGGAACAGCGCTTTCCTCCGGCGCAGCCGCAACGTCGGCATTGCTGGTGCTGCCACCCAGCTGGGACAGCACCGAGCTGACCCAAATTTTTAGTCTCAACGACGCGTCTTTCCCTGACCTGCAGACGCTCCTGGGCCTGGACGCCAGCAGTGCTGTCAATCTGGAGACGACGGCATTGGTCGCCGATCGTTCGGAAGACACTGGCGTCCTGGCCCTCTTGGCATCGGGCCCATTAGGCACTGAAAGTGCCGCAACTCTGCTTGTTTCGCTGGCAGAGCTCTCGGGCGTGCCGAAGCGGCGCCTCACCACCTTGGTTCCAGACCAACAGGTCAACCAGCTCCTACGACCTCAGCCAAGCCAGTCTGATCTTGATCTCATCAGCGTTGGCACAGTTTTGCCGCCTGAGCTGATTGGCAATGGGTCAGGTTTGCCGCTTGATCGCGGATCAGTCACGACGGTTTATGAGCTGCTGGAGCAGCCGTCCGGCAGTTCCTCCCGCCAGCAGCGCTATAGCGTTTTTCCGGCCACGGCCGATGACATCACCTCCCAAGGATTGGATGCTGTGCTTGTGCCAACCCAAAGCGGGTTGGAGCCAGTTCTGGTTCAAGTGGGTACGGTCAGCGAACCGACAAGCACTGGTCTGCAACTCTCTGGGAGTGGAGACATTCTCATCTCAGCGATTGACTCAGCTGATGGCTCCATCCTCTGGGAGGAGTTATTTGGCAATAGCTCAGTTGAGCAGACCCCAAGGATTGCTCTTGCTGATGACAACGCTCTCTACGTGGGAGCCACGCTCCAGGGATCGTTCGGAGATAGCAACTCCGCTGCAGTGTCCAGTGATGTTGGCATTGGGCTTGCCAAGTACACCTCAGATGGAGAGTTGTTGTGGCGGCGTCGTCTTGCCGATGGCTTTGGTACCGCTGATGGGGGTGATAGTCAGCTCATCAGTGATCTCACCGTGGCTGCCGATGGGTCGTTGTTGGTGCTGGGTTTAACCACCACAGCGTATGGCGGGCTCCATGGTGAAGATGCTCAAGGCGAAGGCACTGACTTCGACAGTTTCATCGCGGCTTACAGCCCAGAGGGCAACCGGCTATGGACCCATCAGTTCGGTTCACCCGAGCATGACCGCGCCCGTGCCTTTGCCTTTATGCCCGTGGCTGAGGGTGATGCATCGGTGGAATCCTTGGTTGTTGTTGGGGATCGAGCCCCTCTCAGCGCGCCTGATCTGTCTCAGGCCTGGATGCAGCTGCTTGAGGTTTCCCCGTTGGACTCCATTGCGTCGGAATGGCTGGCTCCAGCTCCCCCCACCATCACTTGGGCCGTCGTGGATGGTGTTCTCAGTGAAGCTCCCCTGTTGCGTGCGAGCGGAATGGCTGACCCTGGAGCGCTCATCACGTTGCAATCCCCTTTGTTCAATGGGGAGCAGGTTGTACAGGCTGATGTCATTACTGGAGAGTGGTTGATTCAGCAAGCTTTGCAGCCTTTACCAGACGCTTCTCAGCCATCCTTTCTGCTGACGGCGGAAGCGAAATCCAGCTCTGGTCTGGTCTCCGATGCTGTGATTGGCCAAGCGATCTTGGGCGGGAGTGGTTTGCCTGGCGAAGCACCTCAAATTCTGTGGATCGATCCTGACGGCACAGGGCCGCAAATCGAAGCCCCTCTGCTGCGTTCAATCACCCGCCTGGGATCAGGCCCAGACACCTCGGTCGCCCAGCGCCTTCTGGTGGACTACAGCGGCACGCTGACAGACGGGACCCCTTTTGATAGTTCATTGAACGAGGGTCGGCGTCCATTCGAGCTCACCCTCGGCGCGGGTCGAGTCATCACTGGCTGGGACCTGGGGCTGCAGGGTTTGCCACTTGGCTCCGAAGTTGAGCTGCTCATCCCTCCCTCTCTGGCGTATGGGGAGCGCGACACTGCTTCGATTCCCGCTAACTCCACGCTTCTATTTGATGTCGATCTTCGAGTAGATCTTCGCCTGCCGGAGGTGTTTTTGCGTGATGTGGTCTGGCCCGATCTTTTCAACGCTGACTACGCGCAGCTCAATGCAGAACTACTGAGCAGCTATCAAGCCGATCTGCTGCAGTTGGCTGCCCGGCTTGGCCCCGAAGATGGGACGCCAGCCGATGACTCGATTGCAGTCGTTGCTCCTGTCGATTATCCCCAGTATCCGTTGCTGGCTTTGGGCGCTGATGGCGCTGATCAGCTCAGCAGTGACGATCATGCCGCGATTCTCTTTGGAGAATGGGGCGATGACGAGCTGAGCCTGACGTCACCCTCAATCCCTTATGGCTTTCTTGATGGTGGCGAGGGGGATGATCGGCTTGAGAGTTCGGCTCTCATCAGTTGGTTGAGGGGTGGGCCTGGCTTCGATCGTGCTGTTGTTAATCCTGGTGATTGGCGGCTATTGCAAACGAGTAGCTTTGATGCCAACCCCTATTATCTCGTTGGCCGGTATGCCGATGCATCGGCATCAGCAGCTCAGCAGCTGTTGTACCTTCAAGATATCGAGGATGTTGATGGCATTGAAGCCATTAGCTATGACATTTCCGGTGGCACTATTGAAGACCTGCTTGATTTTCTTGAGGTCCTGCCAATTCCTCTGCAGTTGAGTGATACGTCCCTGACCGCAGATGTCTTGTTGGATTTATTGGCGCAGAACGTAGGTTCGATTGATATGGCTGAAGTTGACTCAATTGCAGGGACCATTGCCGACATTCAAGTCCTGATCGGCTCAGAGCGAATCTTTGGGCTTGAAGACAAGGTTTTCCAGTTGACTGATCTCTCCATTGCAGCAGCTGATTTAAGCGATGTGTTACTGCTGACCGGTACAACGATTGATTTTGCAGCCGTTGACTCTGTTGAGGGGACACTTAATGATCTTCAAGAGCTCTTGGGCAATCAACGCATCAGTGGAGTCGAGGGCCAGTCTCTCAAGTTGAGTGATACTTCCCTTTCAGCAGGTGCATTAGTGGATTTGCTGGATCAGACAGACGGCTCAATTGACTTGGAACGGCTTGCCTCGCTAGAAGGAAATCTGAGCCCCATTCAGGGGCTATTTGCTAACAACCGTTTGAATGGATTATCTCCTGAGACGGTTCGGCTGTCCGACGGCGTTCTTGGCGCATCTGATTTGTTGCAGTTCGAGGCCGAATCTGGTTCAACTCTTGTGGCCCAGTCTCTGGTTGATCTTGCGGGCACTGAGCAGGACCGCAATGCTGTTTTTAATACAGCTTCAATCCTGATCAATTTGCAGGATGATGTGGCTCCCTCCCTTGTCCGTGTCTCTGCGCCTGTTGGTGTTTATGGGCCAGATTCAGTCATCCCTTTGACACTCCAGTTTGATGAACCTGTTCAATTTGAATCCAGTTCATCAGCCGCGCCTTCACTTTTGCTCTCCCAATACATAACAGCTGAATACGTGCCGGAGCCAGACACCACAGCGTTTGCATCCTCTCACCGCTTTGATGCTTTGATTGGCGAGGTTGAAACGAGTGATGATCTTCAACTATTGGATATCACCGGTGTTTCAGGTGTTGTTGACCAGTTTGGCAACCGCTCGCTTAAGCCTTTTGATGCAGCGACAGGCGTGGATGGGCCCCAGCTGTCTTCTCAGGAGTGGAATTTGGATGTGGATGGTGACGGGAGCATTTCTGCCTTGAGCGATGGATTTATGATTGTTCGAAAGTTATTTGGCAACTTCATCGGTGATGCACTCACCAATAAGGCCGTTAGCCCAGCTGCAAGGCGGTCCACTGAAGCCATCCATTCCTACATTGAGCGGGGAATTGATGCCGGATTTCTTGATGTAGATCGCAATGGTACGACAAATGCTCTCGGTGATGGACTCATGATTGTGCGTGAGCTGTTTGGCTTCTCAGGTGTTGGCTTGATTGACAAAGCCATTGCACCAAACTCCGACTTCTTGGGCGGCAGGTCGTTTTCTGAACTGTCACAGTCGGACTTGTTCAGTGTCTCTTCTCAGGTGTCTGGCTCAATCCAGTCGCTGACTGGGCTCGCTTGACCTGGTTAAGGGGTTGTTTGGGGTGGGTGCCTGGGGCGTTGCTGGGCTTGCTGGATGCGAGAACTGCATTTCGTTTGCGTGCACTGACCAGGCTAGGTTCTGGACCTTGGTTTATCGAGGTAAAATAGGCACACTGAACGTCGTGCCATGACCACCTCGGCCATTTCTTGGATCCTGGATGAGAGCACTAGGGTTCAAGTCCTCGAGGTTGTTGAAAACGAAGGTATTCTTTCGTTGATGTATGGTGGCAAGCCAATTGGCTTTGCTGGCTTCACAACAGGTATTGGCTATCAAATTCTGACGCCTGGACAAGAACCAATTCTTCGTGATTCGGATAGTTCAAGTTTAGCGCCATATACAGAATCTGAAATTGTCAGTTACGATCCATTCCAGACTGTCGAAGTACCCACAACGGTTAGTGAAGATCAGGCTGAATTCTATGCCTTTGGGTATCCTCGTCTAGGAACTGTCAACGGTGAATTTGTTATCACTGGTGCCGGATCCAGTACCGGTGGTAATTTCCCCGGCTCTCCAAACCTACCTGTCAGTCTAATTGATTTCGAGTTGCTTGGCTCGGGGCCAATCCTTGTCGAAATCACCGATACAGGTGAGTTTGCTGACTCTTTCGTTGAGTTTTCTGATGCTGTCAATTACCCATCTGTTGTCGCTGTAGATCCTCAAATTGGTTTCACTGCGGTGAATGACTTAACGCAAGCGGACCAAGATTACATTTACTTTGAGATACCCGAAGGCTCCTCATTTGACCGCTTCACTCTTGAAGCTGAAGCACCTAATCTAGTTTCAGGGCAATCATTAGCAACATACAGCATTATCAACGAAGATTCGCGTGAGGAAGTTTCTGGTTCCATCGCCGCATCGGACACCAGTGATTCCGAAGCTGATCTATTAGGTGCCAATCTCACTGAAATCGGCCCCGGTCGCTATTCGATGTACATTGCTTCAGATACAGCATCTGAGGCGGCTTACTCTTTAATATTAGGCAAAAACATTGACACTGGGGTTGAGTCTTTCGGCCCATATATCTTGGAAGAAGATGATTCTGACGTTATCATCCCCCTCCCTCTTGGGTTCGACTGGTCAAACGCCAGGGGTTTGCCTTTTGGTCTTGAGCTTGAGCTGCTAAATGGTGAGTCAGGATCACTAAGCGCTGAATACGCAGTTGTTGGAGCGCTTCCTGCCAATGTCTATGGAAACTTTGATGCTGTTCTTCTGGCCGAGGCTCATCCCGAAGCCGTGATTCAGGGGGCTGCTGATCAAAATCTTCCGATCTCAATCATTAATCTCAATGACACGCCTGTTCTGGGCGGTGTCGCTTCATTTAGTGGGGCTGTTGAGGATCAGGAATTCTTGATTACATATGACGATCTTCTCGCTGCAGCTAACGTTGACGATGTTGATCTTGCGCCTGCCGATTATGCAGCCAATCTGAGCTTCCTTGTTTCAACTTCCGGTGAAGCGGAAATTAATGGTCTCGTCGCCAATTCCATTCAAGTCTCTGAAGGGGATTCTTTCACATGGAAAGCTCCCCAGGATCAATCCGGTTTCTTGGCTGGTTTCACAGTCTTAGCGATTGATGATGAGGGAGCCGTATCGGCTGAGCCAGCATCGATCGTTTCGATCAATGTTGCTCCTCAAAATGATGTCCCCAAGCTGTTTGCTGTTCCTCAATTACCCATTGAGGTCACAGAAGATGCATTTTACTCGGATCAGTTCTTTGGTTCTGATGTGGAGGACTTTCAAGCAGGTCTCCCATTGACCTTTTCGCTTCTCAATGAAGCACCTGCCGGTCTTGATTTCCGCAGCGATGGCTCTTGGAGTTTCGATGCTTCTACGTCTGAGTACCAATCCCTCGCCCAGGATCGTACTCAAGATATCGTAATCCCCTTTGAGCTCAAGGACTCCGAGGGTGGAACGCTGAATTCTTCCTTCACGATCCGTGTTGTGGGAGCAAACGACCTTCCGGAAGCTTTTGAGCGTGAACTCTTTTTTGCTGAGTCTGAACCAGGTTCTTCACCCCATATTATTCAGATTCCAGAATTTGATGTTGACGGCGATCAGCTCACGATCCAACCGTTATCATCTGATATTCCAGGGTTAAGCATCAACGAATCTGGACAGCTTGTCTTTGACGCCTCTCATCCTGATTTTGATTATCTCCCGCAAGGTGAGACTCTCGTACTTGAGACTGCTTTTTTTGAAGTCTTTGACAGCTCCGACTTCTTTGCTCAGAGTAATTCCTCCATTTCCATTACTGTTTCTGGACGCAACGACCTTCCCGTATTAGAGAGCTTGGCTCCCCTTAATGTTGTGGCGATAGAGGACGAGCCACAAGTTATTTCTTTTAATGACCTCAGCTCCGTTGCTGTGATCAGTGATGTTGATGACAATGCAAGTGATGGGTTTTTTGTTGAATCGATTGCTGCAGGTGCACAACTTGAGATTCTTTCGGTTGATGAGACTGATGAGGGCCCGTTTGATTGGAGTGCAGCAAATCCTGTTGTGCCAGGTGATGCATTTGATCAAGACAGTGTATTGCGGTGGACCTCCCCCGCAAATCTCAATGGCCTCGAGTTCGATGCATTCACTGTGAAGGCGTGGGACGGTATTGACGTCTCAGAGTCATCCATTCCAGTAAGACTTGACGTTTTGGCTGCCAATGATCGTCCAACAATCAGCGCGATCAACCCATCATTTGAAGTGTTAGAGGGGCAAGATTTCTCTACTTCACTTTCTGGAGAGACTGTTGATGAGGGTGAAGACGTTCTCTTCTCCATCGTCGATGGTCTTGATTCAGACTTTTTCTCTCTTATCGGTGGTGAACTGCGCCTCCGCGAAACCACAGATTATGAGGCAAAATCCCTGTACCAAGTTGAAGTTTTAGGTACTGATACTTCCCTTGATCAGCTTGAATCCGATCCCCTTGCTTTAACCCTGAGTGTTGCCGACAAGCAAGATCAAGCATTAACGCTTGTACCCCAGTCGGGTTCCGAGGTGCTCTTGCCAGACACAAAGGCACTGACGTTCGATCTCAGTTACAGCCAGGATCCAGCAGTGGGTACAGCCGATGCATCTTTCTTTGATGCTGAATTGAGCTTTGATCACACCCGCGTCACCCTTGATCAAACTTCATCACTGTTTGATAATGATCAAATTACGTGGGATGTCACCACGTCTGGCGTCATTAAGGTTTCTAGCGCTGAAGCTGATCGCTTCCGCAGCGAGTTCACTTCAAGTCTTGGCCAGCTGCATTTTGATATTGCTCTGGATCAGCAGGGAGAGAATCCTTCACTGGAGCCATTGGAATTCAATCTGAGTCAAACGGGGGACAGCCCCAACTTTGAGCAGCTCCCGACAGGTGCGATTGTTGCTCCGAATGTCGATGTCTTCTTTGATGCACCATCGCAAACGCTTGATCTTTCAGCTTTCCGTACTCCTCTTGAGGTGATTCCTGCCAAGCGTGAAGTCAGCCTGATTGGTTATGACAATGTTGCCCCTCTGGGTTATAGCCCCGAATTGTCTTTAAGCCGGTTGATCACAACGGCCTCAGATGACGTCATTGATCTTCAGGGAGCATTATCCAGCCTGGGAGATATCAGAACTGGTGCTGGCCGTGACGTCATCGTGTTGCCTCCACCTGCTGCTGATGACTCTGCACATGACCACTTCAATTTGCAGGATTTTGAGCTGGGACTTGACGCTCTTGGCATTGATGGTCTCGCCATTCGCAATCGTGACGAGATCCTCGCATTGGCGGCTCCTTCGTCTCACCTCGCTGTTCAACTCGACTTTGCTGCTGTAGCTGTCGATCTTGACCCCGGAACCCATCGCATCTACAGCGGCCAATCTTCACTTTTGAGTCAATCTTTGCTGCTTGATGCTGGTTCCATCGGTGAGCAGCTCAAGGTCACCTTGTCTGGCGACCCATCCATGAAACTGGACGTGATGTTTGATTTTGGCGATACCGATTGGCAATGGTCGCTCGCTGATCTCGACAGGAGTGCGTTGCTGTCCTGGCAGGGGTCTGGTGACCCGTTGCAAGCCCACTCTGAATTGCAGAACGCCATGCAAGCGCTGACGGTTCAAGCTTCTGAAGCAGGTCAGGCTTCCTTTGAGCTCAAGTGGTTGGGTGCAGCTGCCAATTCACCCCAATCCAGCCTGACGCGCAACATCGATGTTCAAGTTCCTGATGAATCCAGTCAACCTCTTCAGGGCCTGATCGACCTGCGTGATACTCATACCCCCGTCAAGCTTGAGCTGGTTTCGTTGCTTCCTGATCCTGATCAACCTGCCACTGAACTGTTGGCTACCAATGGAGACGACTCAGTGTTGCTGTTGTCCCGTTCCCTGGACATGACTGACAAGGTTTACGGAGGTGGCGGTAGTGACCTCATCACGATCGGCGACGGTGACCGTGGACTTGGTGGTCTTGGTTCAGACCATTTACTTGCCCTGATGGGTAACAAAGGAACAACTCAATTAATTGGCGAAGACGGCAACGATGTGCTGATTGGTGGCCTCAATGATGCATTAGTGGGCGGTTCTGGTGATGATGTCTTGGCTGTTCGTGGTAATGGCAACCGTCTGATTGGTGGTTCTGGCAGTGATCAATTTGTCTTGTTTGATTTCAATACTGGTTTTGATACCACCGGGAATGGCCTCAATCGTGTGATTGATTTCACCGCTGCTGATCGTTTGGTCTTTAACCTGCCGGGTCTTAATTCTGATCGACTTGACATTCATGAGTTTGGATCAGGGTCTCGCGTCACTCTTCTGGATGACAATGGCTCTGCTCTTCAGGATTTGGCCATCATTCAGGGAAGTGGAGCCTCGCAGATTTCCTCAGATCAAATCCTGATTAATCCTCGCGCGGGTGTTCTCCCGGCTGACTTGATGGCACAAGCTGCAATTCACGATCAGTCCTGGGAGTCCTCTCGTTAAGAAGACATTATTCGGTTCTCTCTCTTTTGTTTTTCCCTTCACGTGTCTAATGTGAAGGTGTCGGGGTACCGACTCATCGTTTAATCGTTTTCGTCATGTCCGAAGAGCAGCAAACACAAACGCCAGTCAACATCC
>MDTB01111181.1_pt1 | contig 10717 bp, 8 predicted proteins | sample 811161 | NCBI WGS metagenome assembly MDTB01 (sample SAMN05326650, study PRJNA326480) | marine metagenome | isolation source: seawater | place: Mediterranean Sea | collected 2009 | reverse complement strand
GCAAGTTACGTAGACTAGTGTTGGCTATATCATCAACAAATACTGAGTTCAGTCCCAAGATCCAGGCAATGAAAGGAGGTTTAGAAAAATATCCTAAGCTTAGTTCTCTCGACCAAGCTAAATATTGAGCCTCGTCAATGGATAATGGTAGTTTTCCTAAAAATAATGCATGATGCATCGCCAGGTATTTAATAATCAATATTAAAAAAAAGAGACAAAAAATCACAATTAAAAATTTTTTTTCGTTCTTTTTATCCAAAATTTTGTTTAAATAATTATTCATTAATTGATGATAAGTAAATTTTGAGCATGAATGAAGCTAGATTTGTACATTTAAGGTTACACTCTGAATATTCTATTTCTGATAGCATTGTTAGAATCCCTCTTGCCCTCGACAGGGCATTGTTAGACAACCAGGTTGCTCTTGGATTAACAGATCTCGGTAATACATTCGCTTTCCTTAAGTTTTACAGAGAAGCCAGAAAAAAAGGCATTAAACCTATACTTGGAATCGATATGTGGGTTAAGTGCGATGAGAACAATGATAATCCATCTAGAATATTACTGTTATGCAAAAGTGACAAAGGTTATAAGCGTTTATGCAGACTAATTTCAAAAGCTTGGCTCAATAATTCTTTAAAAAATAGAGCTGAGATAGAATTGAATTGGCTTAATGTAGATGATGATCTTCTTGGTGGAAAAATGTCTGACGATCTTATATGTTTGTCTGGCGGATTATTGGGAGAAATAGGACAAAAAATTATCAGAAATTCCAAAAAAACAGATGTTGAAGTTAAATCATTAATTTACAAATTTAAAGAGACATTTGATAGTGATTTTTATCTTGAGGTTCATCGCACTGGTTTTCCTGAGGAAGAACATTACATAGAGAGAGTTGTGTCTTTTACACACTCTTTACAAATACCTGTAGTTGCTACTCACCCAATTCAGTTTCTGGATGAACAAGATTATTCTGCTCATAACGCAAGAGTTTGTATTGCAGAGGGTGAAGTTTTAAGTAATCCAGGGTGCAAAGAAAAATTTAGTTCTCAACAGTATTTTTTAAGTCAAGATGAAATGATTGACAGGTTCTATGATCTTCCTGGCGCAATACAAAATACGTTGGAAATATCAAAAAAATGTAATTTAGAGTTGGAAATTGGAATATCAAAACTACCCAAGTTTTCTGTAAACAGCAAATTGTCATTGGAAAATTACTTTATCAAGTTAGCTAATGATGGATTAGATTCCAGGTTGAAGAAATCTGCTCTTAATATAGAACAGAAAAATGTTGACAAAGATGTTTATAAAAATCGTCTAGAACATGAGTGCAAAATAATTATCGAAATGGGTTATGCAAGTTATTTTTTAATTGTTTCGGATTTTATAAACTGGGCAAAAGTCAATGACGTCCCTGTTGGTCCTGGTAGAGGATCTGGTGCGGGATCTTTAGTTGCTTATTGTCTTGGCATAACAGATTTAGATCCAATACCTTATACCCTTTTGTTTGAGCGATTTTTGAATCCTGAGAGAGTATCTATGCCAGATTTTGACATAGATTTTTGTCAGGATAAGAGACAATTGGTTATTGACTATGTCAGAGAAAAATATGGGCGAGAAGCAGTAAGTCAAATAGTGACATTTGGAACAATGGCTTCTAGGGCGGTAATACGTGATGTAGGTAGAGTTTTAGAAATGCCTTACTTTTTTTGTGACCAGTTATCCAAATTAATTCCGGTTGTACAGAATAAACCTTTATCTTTAAAAGAAGCCAGAAAAAAAGAACCTGAGTTGTTAAAACGCGAAAAATCTGAGGAAGAAGTTAGAGAATTGCTTAAATTAGCTGAACCGCTTGAAGATTTGGTCAGAAATGTGGGTATGCATGCAGGAGGTGTTTTAATAGCACCCGAGAGACTTACTGATTTTTGTCCTCTTTATCAGGCCCCTGGAATTAGTGGGGACGAGGGAGTTATTTCAATGTTTGATAAAGATGACATTGAACTGAAAGGTCTTGTTAAATTTGATTTTCTAGGACTGAGGAATTTAACTTCACTAGCAATGGCTGTTGCCGAAGTTAACAAACTTTACCCTCAAAAAAAACTCTCTCTTGATGAATTAAATAGGTTTGACGATCCGACAACGTACACTCTACTTAAAAATGCTAACACAATTGCAATTTTCCAGCTTGAGTCCGTTGGAATGCGGAGATATTTACAGAAACTAAAACCTGACTGTTTTGAAGACATTATTGCAATGCTGGCCTTGTATCGACCTGGGCCATTAAACTCTGGGATGGTAGATGATTTTATTTTGAGAAAATTAGGGCAACAGAGGATAGAATATTTTCACCCAGATTTAAAAGACTGTTTAAGTCCAACTTATGGGGTAATTGTTTATCAAGAACAAGTTATGCAAATTGCTCAAATAATAGCTGGATACTCACTTGGTAGTGCAGATTTATTACGAAGAGCAATGGGTAAGAAAAAATTAGATGAAATGGCAAAACAAAGGAAAGTTTTTGTCACTGGTGCAAAGAATAGAGGGTATACAAGCAGTTTGGCAAATAGATTATTTGATTTAATGGAAAAATTTGCTGAGTATGGATTTAACAAAAGTCATACTGCTGCTTATGCTGTAGTTACTTACCAAACCGCTTGGTTAAAATGCCATTACCCAGCACCTTTTTTAAGTGCTACTCTGACTTCTGAAATGGGTGATACAGATAGAGTTAGTTTGCTTATTAAAGACTCGAGGGAAAATGGAATTGAAGTTATGCCACCAAATATCAACATCTCTGGTATGGGTTTTATGCCAGTGAAGAATAGCTTGAATGATATGAACAACACTAATGACATTACCCATGGTGCAACTGCAATTAGGTACGGGCTTGGGGCTTTAAAAGGGGTTGGTGAGGCTGCTGTGAAAAATATTTTAAAAGTCAGAAAGGAAAAGCATTTCACTGATATTTTTGATTTTTGTTCAAGGGTGGACAGGAGAAGTGTAAACAAGAGAGCGTTTGAGTCCTTAATAAAATCTGGCGCTTTGGATGAATTACATCAAAATGGTCAAAATGGTAGAAGTGAACTTTTAAAATTACTACCTAAAGCTGTAGAAATTGCCGAACAAGTTGAGCAGAATGCTGCACAAAACTCTCTTTTTGAGGAGGACGTATCTCAAGAAGTAATGTTTGCTCACGGAGAAAATATTGATGTCTGGCAACCTCGTGAAAAATTACTTGCTGAAAAAGAATCACTAGGTTTCTTTTTATCTGGACACTTGTTCGATTTAGTTGATGAAGAAACAAAAAAAATATCAAATTTTTCACTAAAAAACTTAATACCCAAATCAGAACCTTATTGGATAAGAGGAATTATATCTTCAAAGAGAAAACAGATAACGCGAAGAGGTTCTGTAAATATAGTGGAGATTGATGATGGAAGAGCTAAAGTTGAAGTAAATGTATTTCATGAAACATTTGAAAAATTTGCTGATAAATTGAAGATCGATGAATTTATCTTAATTTATGCCAAAGTTGAAACCGACGATTACAGCGGAGGACAAAGAATAATTGCTGAAAAGATTCTGGATTTGGTAGATATGAGGACAAATTTTGCAAAGAACATTGAGATCGTGATCAAGCAAGAATTGCCGTCTGAGGAGCTAAGTAATAATCAGTTTAATGAATTAAAGGAGTTGTTTCATGCTTCAAAGACTAACAACCATGACGGGTTAAATGTTTTATTAAAAATAGAAATAGGAAACATCAGTTTCAACTTAAAACTTCCAGATGAATGGAAATTGACTCCAACTAATCACAATATTGACAAAGTAAATCAGTCTCATAACTTTCACTCGATAGAGCTGATTTATTAATAAAATTATCCTTTTGATTGATTTTACATCTTTTCTTGCTCAAGATTTTTGAGCGATATTTTACTTATTTAAATTTTGTAATAATTCTGAGGTTTCAAACAAAGGTAAACCCATAACTCCCGAGTAGCTCCCATTAATTTTTTTTATTATTTCTTGGCCTTTTCCTTGAATACCATATCCACCTGATTTGTCCATGGGTTCACCACTTTCAATGTAATGATTTAACCAACTGTCTGAAAAATTACCGAACCATACAGAAGAACATTGAGTAATTTGGTAAAACTCGTGGTTTTTATTAAGGGCATCATTCTCGAAATGACAAACAAGAACTACAGAAGTGAAAACTTTATGTGAATTATTAGAAAGCATTTTTAGCATTTTAGCGGCTTGAATTTTTGATTTTGGTTTACCTAAAATTTTATCTTTGAATGATACAGTTGTATCTGCTGTCAATAAAGGAAGATATTTTCTCCTCCTTTCAATCATGTATTCAGTTGCAGCAATAGCTTTTTTTAATGCAATTCTTTGTACATATTTTCTTGGCATTTCCTGTCTAAGTGGAGTTTCAAGCTCTTCCATGTTAATTTTTGGATTGGGTTTAAGTACTTTTACATGTAAATTAAAATTACCAGCAATTTGACTTAATAACTTTTTTCTTCGTGGGCTTGATGAGGCCAAGAAAATTTTTCCGATCGTTTTCATAAATCTGGTTTTAAATGGATTATGTTAAAACTAGATTAATTAATAAAAAAGAATTTAAAAATGGAAGTCGCAATTTTTTGTAAAGTAGTTGATAATTTTGGTGATGCAGGTTTTTGTTTGAGATTAGCTAGAAGCTTGTCCAATAAAGTCGACACTGTTCGAATCTATTGCGATGATATGACTTTGATAAATAAATTGAATGTTTCCAGCAAACATTATGATTATGATATGCCAAAAAATTTAATTATGCTTAACTACTATCATGAATTTCAACCTGTGGAAATAATGTCATTAAATTTAGTTGTTGAGGCTTTTCAGGCTGAACCACCTATAGATTTTTTGAGAAAAATTGATGTTTTAGGAGTAGCAACTAGAGTGTTAATTGATCATTTGACCACAGAAAAGCGGATGGACTTTTTTCAAAACAAATATGCCCCAGACTATAAATTATTAAAATACGCAAATGGATCATGTTGGAAAAACTCCCCATCCGCAAAAAGAAAATGGATGGCTCCAGGATTCTCTGGAATGAGTGCTGGTTTAATCACTAATGGATGGAAGAAAGTTGATTTATCTTTAAGATCCAAGTTTAGAAACCACATTTTGAATTCAAATGAAACAAAAATAAAGAGAAATAATGGTTCTGATTTGGGGTTGGTATTTATTGTTTGTGTATTTTTATATGAAACAAAAGACTTTTTTTTACAGTGCCCCATACCGGAGGGTTTTGACAGCTTGGCAGTATGGGAACCAAAATCAATAGTTATGAATCAAGTAGACTTTGACTGTGCTTTGCAATCTTGTGACTTCAATTTCGTCAGAGGAGAAGACTCCTTTATTAGTGCTCATAATGCTGCTGCTAGTGATTGGAAAGTACCCTTTGTATGGCAACCTTACCTCGAAAAAAATGAAGGACACATTAAAAAATTCGAGGGTTGGAAAAAATTGCTTCCAGATAACAAATTTCATTCATACTTGGAGTTTGCAATATTGGTTGCATCAAGAAAAAATTTAGATTTTGTCAATAAATGGAAAGTATTAACAAGCGACTGGAATTTATTTAAAATTAATTTTCATGTTTTTTGTTCCAAAATCTTAAAACAAAAATCATTAGAGCAATCATTGCTAAGTTGTGTTGAAGATAATTTATAATAAATTTTTGGAAAGATTTTTATGAAAACTGCACAGGAATTGAGAGTCGGTAACGTTTTTATGGTTGGTTCTGACCCGATGGTTGTAATGAAAACTGAATATAATACATCTGGAAGAAATGCCGCTGTAGTAAAACTTAAATTGAAAAATTTGTTAACTTCAACAGCTACTGAAAACGTTTTTAAAGCGGATGAAAAATTCGAAACCTTAGTCCTTGAAAGAAAAGAGGTAACATATTCATATTATGCTGACCCACTCTATGTTTTTATGGATAAAGAATATAATCAATTAGATGTGGATAAAGAATCAATGGGTATGGCAATAAATTACCTAGAGGAAAATATGATTTGTGAATTGGTTTTTTATGACGAGAAACCTATTACTGTTGATTTGCCCTCAAGTGTCACTAGAGAAATTTTATACACTGAGCCAGCAGTCAAAGGAGATACATCTGGTAAAGTAATGAAAAATGCAAAAATTAAGCCTACTGGATTTGAAATTTCTGTTCCCGCTTTTGTGGAAATTGGCGATAAAATAGAAATAGACACAAGAACAGCAGAATACAAGAGTAGAGTTAAATAATTTTTTGAACACTGATTCCAATCACCTACAGCAATGTTTCTTAAAAAAGTGCCAACTTGTGGTAGGAAGGAAGCATTTAAAAATTCTTGAAAAAGATGGTTGGGAATCTGTTGAGAAGTTTTCTGTTGATTGGAGAAAAAATTTTTTCGGAAAACCTTTAGCTGTATGTTTTCCTGGTTCTGTAAGCGAATTGCAAAAGATAGTTGAACTTGCAGATGAAACAAATATAAAGCTTGTACCGCAAGGAGGTAACACCGGATTATCTGGAGGTGCGACGCCAGATGACAGCATGGAACAAGTTGTAATTTGTTTAATTAGAATGAAAAAAATTCTAGCATCGGATTTTAAAAATAGAACAATTACATTGCAAGCAGGTTGCACTTTAAGAGAGCTGCAAATAGCAGCTGAGGATTTAGGTTTATTTTTTCCACTTGATTTCACTTCAAGAGAGAGTGCCACTGTAGGGGGGTTCCTAGCAACGAATGCTGGTGGGCTTTCGGTGCTTAAATATGGAAATGCAAGAGCAATGTGTTTAGGATTGGAGGTTGTTTTACCGAGTGGGGAGTTATGGACTGGATTAAGGGTTTTAAGAAAAGACAATTCTGGATATGATTTAAAGAATATTTTTATCGGAAGTGAAGGTACGCTGGGATTTATAACTGCAGCCACGATGTCGTTGGTTCAAAAACCAACAAACAAAATCACTGCGTTATTGGTCGCAAAAAGCCTTGATTCAACTTTGGATTTTTTTTGCGATTTACAAATTAAAAGCAATAATCAATTAAGCGCTTTTGAATTTATGACTGAGGAGTCCATAGTACTTTTAAAAAAATACTTTCCAAACACAATACCTTACAATTTGAACAAACATGAGAATTGTATTTTTATTCTTGTAGAAATTTCTGCTTTTTCAACAGGTAGTCAAGTTGAGGATTTTAATAACACTATAAACTTTCATAATTATCTACAAGATTGTATCTCTAAAGAAATTTTAATCGATGGTGTTCAATCTGGCACTGAAAAACGTACCGAACAATTTTGGCTTATGCGAGAGTCAATAACCTACGCTTCAGCTAGAGATGGACCTCAAGTAAAACATGACATTTCAATTCCAATATCAAAAATACCTCAATTTGTAGATAAAGTTTCAAAAAAAATTAGTAATTTATTTCCATGTACAAGAATAATAAATTTTGGACATTTGGGTGATGGCAATTTGCATTTTAATGTTGCGCCTCCAGACTCACTTGGAAATGGACTTGATGAAGAGCATAGAAAAAAAGCATTTAAAAAATACCTTTTAGAATACGAAGACAAAATAAGAAGATGTGTTCATGATGAGGTCATTCTGCATGAGGGTTCTATAAGTGCTGAGCACGGTCTAGGTCAGTTAAGAAAAAATGAAGCGGCAAGATTAAAGTCATCAGTTGAGTTAAAAATGATGAAAAAAATAAAGAAAATTTTTGACCCATCAAATATTATGAATCCAGGTAAAGTTTTGTAAATTTTACTCATTTTTTTTTGAAAAAATCAGATCAAGAACATCTTTGGTTTGTTGCTGCCATGAAGTTCTGGAAAAATTAAAATTTTCTTCTAAGGTTGAACAATCTAGACGAGAGTTTAGTGGCCGTTTAACTTTACTGTTGAAGCTCGAGCTTTTGACCGGTAATATTTTCTCCAACGCATTAGGGCTTATAATTCCTTTTTTTGAAGCTATACCAGCAATATACTTTGCAAAACTGAACCAACTTGTAACTCCATTAGCGGTCAAATGATAAGTTCCTAATCTACCTTGTAAATGCTTATTTTCCATTGCATGAAAGCAAAATTGGGAAATAAATTCAGAAGATGTTGGGGAGCCAATTTGATCGTCAACTATTTTTAGTAACTCTTGATTTTTTATTTTTTTTACAATCTTCTTTAGAAAGTTATTTCCATTTTGCGAGAAAACCCAACTAGTTCTTAAAACCAATGCTGGTATTAAAGAGTCTCTAATAATTTCTTCGCCTCTAATTTTGCTTCTACCGTAAAAATTTAACGGATTGGTCTCAGAATCTGGAAACCATGGTTTATTTCCATAACCATTAAAAACATAATCTGTTGAAAAGTGAATCAATACAGTATTATTTTTTTTTAAACTTTTCTTTATTTCTTTGGTTATTGTCAATAACGAATTCGCATTTACTTCATATGCCAATCTTTGATTATTTTCGGCTTCGTTTACATCAGTAAATGCTGCAGCATTAATTAAAAAATCGATTTTATGTTTAGCCAACACATTTGAAAGATTGTTTGACAATTTCTTTTGATTATCAAGAGGCATTTCATTTCTATTAAATGAAAACACTTTATGTTTAGAATTATTTTTCAGTAATGATTGTCCTACTTGACCTGTCTTTCCTAATAATAAAATATTCATTTTTGTAATTTACAATTATAAAAATAGCAAATTTTTTTTTAGTAGTTGGTTCAGTGTCATGGCTGATTGATCTTTATTGGAAATAATAGGATTTGATATTTTATAATTATTTAACTTCCAGTTAATGTTTATAAATGGGTCATTCCATAGTAGAGTGCCATCACTATCAGGTGCATAAAAATTATTTGTTTTATACATAACGTCAGTATTGTTTTCGATAGCTAAAAATCCGTGTGCAAATCCCTCTGGTACATATAACATCAGAGCATTAACTTCATTGATTTCTATGGATTCCCATTTTCCAAAATTTTTTGATTTCACTCTTATATCCACAACCACGTCTAAAATTGCACCTTTGGCAACCCTTAAAAGTTTTGCTTGAGCATTTGGACAACGTTGAAAATGCAAGCCTCTTAAAACCCCTTTCTTAGATCTTGAATGGTTGTCTTGTACAAAATTTAATTCCTGAGGAACAATATTATAAAATTTATTTTTATTGAAAGATTCTAGAAAAAAACCTCTTTCATCGGAGTGAAAAGTGTTTTCGATTATTTTAACTTCAGGAAAAATACCTAAACTAGAGGACTTCATATTTATTTTTTTTTATTTAACAAATTAAGTAAATATTGACCATAACCACTTTTGTTAAGTGGTTGTGCCAGGTTTTCCAAATTCTCATCTGTTATCCATTTTTTTCTCCAGGCAATTTCTTCAGGACAAGAGATTTTAAGGCCTTGTCTTTTTTCAATAGTGCGAATGAATTGACTAGCCTCGAGTAATGAATCGTGTGTTCCTGTATCTAACCAAGCATACCCTCTTCCAAATTTATGTACTTTAAGTTTTTGATCATTAAGGTAACTAATATTTAAGTCTGTTATTTCAAGTTCTCCTCTTTTAGAGGGTTCGAGTGATCTAGACCTTTCAGATACATCTTCATCGTAAAAATATAGACCCGTTATAACAAAATTTGATTTTGGCAAACTGGGTTTTTCTTCAATTGATTTTATGTTTTCTTGATCGTCAAATTCTACAACACCAAATGATTTTGGGTCATCAACTTGGTATGCAAATACATAAGCGTTACTGTTATCTTTAGAAGTTGTTATGAGAGTATCAGACATACCTTGACCATAAAAAATGTTATCACCCAGAACAAGTGCAGAAGGATTGTCTTTTATAAAATTTTCTCCAATCAAAAATGCTTGGGCCAACCCTTCAGGTTTTTGTTGAACAAGGTAACTGATTTCAATTCCCCATTTTTTGCCAGTTCCTAAAAGAAATTTGAAATGATTAATATCTCTTGGTGTGGAAATCACTAATATTTCTCTTATTTCTGCAAGCATTAAAACGCTAAGTGGATAATAAATTAGGGGTTTATCGTAGATAGGTAAAAGTTGCTTGGAAAAAGCTAATGTTGTTGGGAAAAGTCTAGTTCCTGAACCCCCGGCAAGAACGATACCTTTACGATGTTTCATTTTTGCCTTTTCTGGATTCTGTACTGTAACGCTTTTCAGTCAAGTCCTGATATGAGTTATTTTTGATTGAGTTTGTCCATTCTGAATTATCAATGTACCATTGAACGGTTTTTTTCAAACCTGAAAACAAAGTTTCTCTGGGTTCCCAGCCCAAAGTATCACGAATTTTTTTGTTGTTTATTGCATACCTTTTGTCATGACCAGGTCTGTCATCTACAAATTTAATTAGTTCATGATATCTATTTATTCTTTTTGAAGCTCTAATCGGTGCCAAATCATCTAAAATTGCGCATATTCTTTCAACTAATTTTATATTTGTTGATTCAAAATTACCTCCTATATTATATGTTTCGCCTGTGACTCCTTTTTCTAGGATAAGAGAAATAGCTCTACAGTGATCACTTACATATAGCCAATCACGGATCTGCATTCCGTTTCCGTAAATAGGAATAGGTTTTTCATCTAAAGCGTTTGAAATCACTAGAGGTATAAGTTTTTCGGGAAATTGATATGG
>MDTB01107478.1_pt1 | contig 10717 bp, 11 predicted proteins | sample 811161 | NCBI WGS metagenome assembly MDTB01 (sample SAMN05326650, study PRJNA326480) | marine metagenome | isolation source: seawater | place: Mediterranean Sea | collected 2009 | reverse complement strand
TTTTCAATCTGAAAATTCTGAGGATATTTACCTTGATATGTCTTTTTATGGAAACAATCTTTATCCATACAAAGGTAAAATAAAGTATACAGATACAGCGGATACTTCTTATTCAGCTGAGGAGACATTGCCCTTTAATGTTGCTTTGGGTTTAAAAGGACAATGGATGGATTTATCTGTTTTTGTTCAAGGAAAACATGATGGGACAAATACCTTAGCTTCTGGCGGTCTTCGGTATAGACCTTTTTTCTTGGACTTAATTTCTTTTTCAGGAGGGTATAAAGAATTTACAGTACTCGGACAACGAAAAAATAGTGTGACCTTAGGAACGGGTATTCATTTAGGGGCAATTAATTTTTACTATGCCTATGAAAAGAGTACGCATCCCGACTTTGATGCATTGAACTATTTTTCATTTAATGTGATTTTTTAATGTTTTAGTTATGATTGAGACTGATTGTTAGGGTTGAAAAAAATCAGCATATCGGTCAAATAGTGAGTTGATTTTATTCTGGAAGTCTGAAATTGGAATGTGCGGTGCGTCGGTTATTTTCTTGTTCTCAAAGATTAAAAATAGCTCTTTGGTTGCGATACAATCTGCTAAGGCTCTATGGGCGTTTTTATGGGAGATATTGTATCGACGCGTTAATGCACCAAGAGAACAACCTCTTTCTTTATTGTTTTTGGCCCATATTAATGTACAAACAATATCATTAAGAGGCATTTCTAGCTTATGTCGTTTTAAAGATAACAATAACCATGGAATATCAAAGGCGGCATTATGAGCGATGATTTTGGCTGTTCCACAAAAGGAAATGAAATTCTTTAATGCTGTATTTAGTGAAGATGCATCTTGTAATAACTCATTTGTAATCCCTGTGAGTTGTTGGATTTGCTCGTTTAGGGGACTGTTGGGTTTAACTAATTCTTGAAAATAACTTTCAACACCATCGGTATCAATTTTAACGGCTCCAATTTCGATGATAGTGTCTCGCCCAATTTCTAATCCAGAAGTTTCAAAATCAAGGAATACAAGGGCTTGTTTTTCTTGAGAAAATAATTCGGTTTGTCCTGAACATTGTGGGAAGAAAAAACAACGATGATTGAGGTTGTTTTCTTTTCTGTAAAGTGAGGGGGCTTCGCAAATATCACACTTTTTCTCATAGTCAATGTATAAGTTGTTTTTGATAATATAGCTTATTTTTTTGAGTGGAATGCTGCTTTGGCACTCAGTGCATTTGAATTGTTGCCCCTTTTCTTCAGAGATAAGGTTGAACTGTTCTTCCTTTAGGCTGCTTTTGCAAATGGGGCAGGAAAATATTTCAGAGAAGTCGCAGCCTTCTTCTTGGCACTTGAGCTTATTAAATTGAAGTTGAATGGATTTAGATTTCTTGCATTTGGGGCAATCAAGGGTGTCCATCTGATTATTTTGTGCTCGGACTGAATAACTCTTGGTCTTGAAAGACGCGACTTCCAACGGACTTCTCTTGACCAAAATATTTGCCTTTATAAGGGTTTTTGGCATCTTGATCCATTTTACAAAAAACTAATTGGCAAATTCGTCTTCCCGCGATGAGTTTAATGGGCAATGCATTTGCATTGAATAATTCTAGGGTGATCTTCCCTTCAAATCCAGAATCTACCCATCCTGCATTTTGAATGAATAAGCCCATTCTTCCTATTGAACTTCGTCCTTCTACAAATGCGGTTAATCCGTTGGGTAACTTTATGTATTCTTCAGTTGTTGCGAGTAAAAAAGAATGAGCAGGAATGATAATTTCCTTTGAATCGATTTCTCGATATTGAATTTCTTCATCCAACTTCAGGCCTTCTGTATTTCTGGTGTCTACTTCTAAAAAGTGAGAACCGAGTGTTAAATCAATAGAAGCCGGTTGAATATTTTCTTGTGCAAACGGAGAAATATGAATAATGTCTTCTTTGATATATTTATGTATAGTTGAATCTGATAAAATCATAATAAAATAACAGTAACAGAAAAATCCTGAGACTTCAATTTAATATTAGTCTTTTGGTTCCATTAAGCTAAAATAATAATTGTCAGTGATAAGTGTTTTTAATGACGATAGTTTATCTAAAAAAACGGTTCCATTTAAATGATCATATTCATGTTGGAAAATTCTTGCTGTAAAATTTGAGAATTCTTCAGTGTGAAATTCACCTAATCGATTTTGGTAGCTTACAGAAATATGTTTATATCGATTTACTTTTCCTCGAATACCAGGAATACTTAAGCACCCTTCCCAATCCAGTTCTTTTTCAGAGGATTTTGGTGTTATTTTGGGATTAATGACTACTAGTGTGTCGTCTATAGAGGCGTGTGGGTATCGTTGTGTTGGACTAGGCGATACAATGAAAATTTGTAGCATCATGCCGACCTGGGGAGCGGCTAAACCAACACCATGTGCTTTTTTGACGGTTGCTAGCATATTATCAATGAGTTCTTGAACTTCTGGCGCGAAGACATCATTGACCTTTTGTGCTGGTTCTCGAAGTCTTTTATCACCTAATTCAATGATTTCTAATGCGTTTCCCATAATTTCCTTGTTGTGTTTTTCCCTTATATCTATAGTATTATTTCGGTATTTTTAACCGACTACTATATACATTAGTCAACAATGGATAATATTTCAAGGGCGGCGGTTTCAAAGCAGTTTTCTTGATACAGTAAGTTAAATATAGGGGATAGTGCCATTGTGAGTTTTTGATATTTGGATTGATTTGATAAAAGATCATTTGCACAATAGAAAAGAGCCGTTTCGGTGGCTTCATCTTGCAGAAACTCAGGCAATATCTTTTGTCCTAAAATGGTGTTTGGAAGACTCATGTATCCTATGCGTGCGCGTAGTTTTTTTAGTAAGAATAATCGAATTATTAAAAAGGATAGAGTTGAAAATTTATAGGCCACGATACAGGGTTTTTGAAGCAGTGCATGTTCCAATGTAATAGTTCCTGAACAGCATAATGATAGTCTTGTTTTTTCGATGAGATCTTTGGGTTCTCCAAAATAAAGCGAGAGATGTGGTAACTTATATTTCTCCTTCATGCTTTCAAAATAAGGTCGGTCTTTTGCATTAGCGACACAGAGAGAGAACTTGCAATCTGGGTGTTGTTTCTGAATGAGAGTTGCTGTTTTGAAAAAAAGCGGCGTTAGCTGTGTGATTTCTTGATCTCTGGAACCTGGAAACAGTGAGATAATGGGGGAGGATGATTGTTTAGAACTGTCTTTTGATGAGGAATCGGTAATGGGTGGATATAAGCTGGCTAAAGGATGCCCTATATAAGGTGCATTGCCACCTAGCGCTTTGTAAAAGTCGGCTTCTTGTTTAAAAATGCATAGGATTTTATTGCATAAGCGACAGATTGTTTTTCCGCCTTTTTTACTTCCCCATTGCCATTCTTGGGGGGCAATAAAATAACAGGTTTTAATGGTGTTTTTTTTGCAGAACTTTAAAACCGGCACATGAAAGCCTTGTGAATCGATGGCGATAAAAAGATCTGGGCGTTTTTTTTGGAAGTTTTTTTTGACTTTTGAAAAATAGCTTAGAAAACGGCCTATTTTCAACAAGGGATCTAGGAAGCCAATTGTGCTAAGAGCTGTCATATTGCCAATAGATTGTACGCCTTCTTTTTCTAATAGGGGACCTGTGAGTCCAAAGAAGGTGAGATTAGGGTTTTTTTGCTTTAGTGCTTTGACCAAATAAGCGCCATATCGATCTCCAGAAAGTTCTCCACAAGAAATAAAGATACTTAGTTGTTTTTGAGGCATTTGCTTCTCTAAAAATTGAGGCTAGAAAAAACTTTAATGCTTGCACCTGAAAAATCGAACTCTGTAGGAGAGTTGACCGTTGTTCCAGTGATACTTTGAATAGGTGTCATTTTGGTATGAAAGTAATATACCCCACTTCCAACGGACCAGATGGGATTGAGATAATAAAGGACCTCAATTCCTCCTTGATAACTAAACCCAGATCCCAAATACTTGATTCTTGAATAAGTGCTAAGTGTTGAAGAGACTGTTTCGGAATAATAGTCACCTGAACAAGGACCGCCGCCAAGTAGGCCCATTATTTTTAGATTTTTCTCCTTAAAAATAGGCTTGTAAATTATAAAATGGGTATACCTAGATGTGATTTTAGAGATTTTAGTTTGTGTAGACGTGATTCCTGTAATAAACTCTCTGGAACCTTGGCCAAATTCTAAACCAATGGTTAAGTCGTTTGAAAAAAGGTAGCTAATCAAGAGGCTGTCACCAATTAATCCTCCGGTTGATTGTAACCCTGCATTTGAAAGTGCCTCTGTTTTGGTTTGTCTCCCCATCCATGAATATCTTAGACCAAGTTTTTCAATGAATGTGTTTGGAATGGGGTATAATGTATTGCCAATAGTGGATTGAACAACAGTTAAAGATTGTTTAGGGGTTAGGTCTTTGGCATCATTCACAAACGTTCTTGCACTAGCGAGTAGTTGTGTGGGTTGTAGAAATACGTAACATAATACTACTAATCCAAGATAAACGATTTTTGTTGAGATGCTATTTTGCATGGCTACCCTTTTTTTGTTTTTGTTAGTGATACTTATAGTCTTAAGTATCTGTTTCCCATAGTAACAGTTAATTTCTGGGATTTCCAAATGGAAATTTCTTTTTTTAAGGATTACCCTATATACTATAGGGTATGTATTTAACTTTAAAAGCCTTGCATGTTATTTCAGTGATCTCTTGGTTTGCTGGTTTGGTGTATTTGGGTAGGATTTTAATTTATCATAGAGAAGCCTTAGATAAACCCTCTCTTGAACGAGATCCATTGGTGCTACAATTTAAGCTTATGGAATCTCGGGTTTACAAGATTATTTGTATGCCGGCGTTTTGTTTGTCGTTTTTGTTCGGGGGATGGCTTGCTATTGAGTATAAGGTGTATTTGCAAAGTTGGTTTCATTTGAAATTGGGCTTGGTTTTTCTGCTCATTTTTTATCACTTCTATGCTGCTAGCCTTATGCATAAGCTAGCACAAAATGTATCCTTGAAATCTTCTTTGTTTTATCGATTATTTAATGAATACTTGACTATTCTTTTAATTGGGATTGTCTTTATTACGATTACAAAATCAATACAACTAACCCTCATTATAACGTCTGTGATGCTAGGCCTTATTTTATTTGTAACGATTTTTCTATATCGAAAAAATACTCAAAACAAGTAAGTTAATTGTCGTCAGTATTATGTACAACTGTTAAATGAATTCCTCTGCAGAAGGTGATGATTCCGAGCTGTTGATCTTTGGCCATTTCATATGCTTTTTGGGTGATCCCTGATCGAGAGATGATGCTGGAAAGTTCTAATGATTCGCATTGTTTGATTATGTCTGAACGAATGGTTCCATAAAGGATGAGGTGTCTTTCTTTTGCGTGCTTCTTGTTTTTTAGTAGGCTTCCATAGGCTTTGTAGAGGGCGATTTCTGTTGAGAGGTCTGCTGAAAAGGACAGTATATCTGTGTCCGTTGCAATAGCGGCGCTTTCTGCAATTCCTGTTTCTTTTAAAAACTCAGATTTGTCTTGAAACTTCGACATCAACGCGATTATTTTGGTTGGAGAAGGTAGCGGGGCTTTTTTTGTTTGTGAACGAGTCTTTTTGGAGTCTGTTTTTGTTGTGGTGATATTGATGGCACCATGTTTCTTTTCAATGGACTTAACTTCCTCGTATGAGGAGATCTTTTTATGACTCATTAAACAGCCGATGGCGAGTTCTTCTAAGGAATCCGGACAACACATTACTGTTTTAACGGTTTTGTTATTACAGTTTATTGTGCAGGGGATTTCAACTAACAGGGTTTCGCTGGCGGTCTTTACTTGGAGTTGATTTGAACGAGAGGTATATTTTTTTACTTTTATATATTGTTTCCACATGGTGACGATTTTCTTATGTGCCGACTTCTAAAATGACCATGCTGCGGTCGTCAGAGGCTTTTTTATAATTAGAAAACTGATCAATATCCTCAAAGATGCTGGTCAGAGTTTGATCAATCGTTGTTTCTTTATATTCTTTAATGATTTTTTTGAGTCGTTCTGTTCCATATAATTCCCCTGTTGGACTTTGGGTGTCCGTTAATCCATCCGTATAGAAAAACAATCGGTCTCCATTTTCCAGCTGTACTTCTTTTTCTTCTAAATTGGCAGATTTAAATAAACCTAAGAAGAGACCTTTTGTATCTAGTTCTATGGTAGAGTTATCTTTTTTGAGAATAATAGGGGATGGGTGTCCTGCTTTGGAAAAAGTGAATTTGAAGGTGTCTGTATTGAGGATGCCATAAAAGACGGTCACATGAGTAATTTGAGAGTTTTCAATGTATTTTGAGATGTGAGTGTTTGCTTGGACAAGAATTTTTTCTGGAGACTGAAATCGTTTCCCCATCTCTGTCAATATACCTGAAGAAAGTGCCATGATGAGTGCAGAAGATACCCCATGTCCCGCCACATCACCTAAAACAATCCCTAAATGAGAATCTTCTTTATCATAATATTCAACAATTCCTTTTGTTTTTTCTTTTGGCGAAATAGTAGTGAAGTCTTGGCTGATAAAACTATAAAAATCGCCCCCTATGCTTTCAGCAGGGATACATTTTTTGACGATTTTGATTCCTGGAATCTTAGGGGTATCAATATTGAGTAACCCTTCTTGAACACGCTTGGCCATTTTTAACTCTTCTTCATAGCGTTGTTTGGGTAATGCATAAATTAATTCAGAGGGTGTTTTTTGCTCATCCTGAGAGGATACTTTCTTAGGAAGTGATAAAATGATAATGATGAGAGCAAATATAAGGGCTGCATTTGAAAAATACAGTTTATTGAACTCATAAAGTATAAAGACGATATTGACTCCAAAAAAGAAGAGTATCGACAGTATATATAATAAATTTTTTCTTAATCCCATTTGTTTAATCATATCATTTTTCTTTATTTAAACTCAATCTCTATCCTTTTTTGTTTTTTCTGTTGATTAACTTTCTTCGTTCCAGTATTATGGTATCCCATGAAATGGCGGCATGGCCAAGTGGTAAGGCAGGGGTCTGCAAAACCCTTATCCCCAGTTCGAATCTGGGTGCCGCCTCCAAACACTAGATGGGGTTTGTGATGGTATCAACACAAGTAGAACGTAATTGTCTTTTTCAACAGGCGCTTGAGGATTGGCGAAAGCTATTGGGTTCAAGGCGTATTAAAAGTGCTTTAAATGAGTGCTCTGATTTTGAAAAGGCTACCTTTAAAACGCATTCGAAAATTTTAGCCATTATTGCGATTGAAACAAGAGAAGAGTTGCAGGCTGTTATTAAAATTGCGAATTTTCACCAAATTACTGTTTACCCTATTAGTGGTGGAAAAAATTGGGGTTTGGGCTCTAGGGTTCCTACTCAAACAGGTTCTGTAGTTCTTGATTTGAGGGGGATGAATCAAATTACCCAATTTAATGAGGAAATGGCAACGATTAGGGTTCAAGCAGGGGTTAGTTTTCAGCAAGTCTTTGATTTTTTAGACTCTAAAAACGCAGACTTGATGATTGATCCGACGGGGGGGATCTCCGGAGGCCAGTGTTATTGGCAATACAGCTGAAAGGGGACATGGAATGGGCCCTTATGCGGATCGTGCAGATCATGTTTGTAACTTGGAGGTGGTTTTGCCAACGGGAAAGGTGATTCGTACTGGTTTTGGGCAGTTTTCAGGTATGGAATTGGATATGGTTCAACATGATTTGGCGAGCTTGCATAAAACTGGTGTAGGGCCCTCTCTAGACCAGTTATTCACTCAGTCGAATTTAGGGATTATTACCGAAATGACTGTTCATTTATTACCTAAGCCTAAGTACTATCAAGGGTTTTCTTTTGCCGTACAGAACTTAGAGACTTTGGAACTACTTATAGATAAACTAAGAGACTTGAAATTAATGGGGCTTCGAACGAGTTTTCGTATTTTTAATGATAGACGGATTATTTCCTTTTTTCAGCAACGTCCTAAAGAGACCTTGGGTAATGAAGAGAGGGCGTTAACAGACTTGGAGATTGCGACACTTAGAAAAAAATATTCGATAAAAGGGCTTTGGGGGATTGGTCCGTGGAATGTGCACGGTAGTTTGTTATCGGCGTCTAAGGCGATGGGAAAAGCGGAACGACAACTGATTAAAAAAACATTGTCCTCTTTAGTTTCTTCTATCCAGTTCATTGATGAGAAGCGTGCTTTTTTTCTACGTTGTATTCGACCGTTCCTTAGAAAAGAAACCCAGAAAAAGCTGGATCTGGTTCTTAATCTGGGATATGACAAAACGCCATTAAGAGGGGCCCCAATGAGCAGTGCTTTGTCGATGTGTTATTGGCAAAAAAAAGATAGGGTGCCGAGTTCTCCAGATCCAGATAGAGATTCCTGTGGGGTGCTTTGGTTTTGTCCTGTAGCGCCTTTTCATGGGGCGTCTATGAGAGCGCTTATTGAAACGTCGCAGTCCATTGTCAGGGGCTATGGTTTTGACTTTAATTTTGGCTTTTTAGGAAATACGGAGCGTTGTTTTGATGTGACTGGAGCTATATGTTATGATAGGGAACTTGAAAATTCGGATGAACGGGCGATGGCTTGTCATGATGAACTGATGGATGTTTTGTTTGAGAAGGGGTACTTTCCTTATCGATTGGGGATTCAGTCGATGTCATTATTAAAAAAACAAGATCCTGACTATGCCGATTTTATGACTCAGCTAAAATCTACTATTGACCCGAATGCTATTTTAGCGCCAGGTCGATATGAGAGGTGAAATTGATTGTGGATTATTATTTTGTTACACTTGGTCTGGATCTAGTTGAGATGTTTTTGTCTTTGGGAATCATATGGAAACACTATTAAATTTAATACGTCTTTATGGTGGGGTTATACTAATCAATGCTTCTATTTCAGCACTTTTATGGGCCAAGCATAAAACGCCACTTGCTAGGTTGCTTTTTTTAGTATGGTTCTTTTCTTTTTTCTCCTTAGTTTTACAAGGTGTTTTTATGGCGAATACTCTCCAAATTGTTTTTGCGTGGTCTTCATCCTTTTTAATTCATATTTCATTGGCCCATTTTATAGGGATTATTTCAAATACGAAGGTCCCTTGGAAAACATATGTTTTTTTATTGGTTTTGGCCTATCCGATATCAGCATATTTTTATTTTAAAGATACCTCTTTTTTAATCACTTGTTTTCCGATGGCAATAGCGGTGACGGCGCCTATTTTTTACACGCCGTTATATGTGATTAAAACGAAATGGAAAGAACTTACTTTTTCTGGGAAAGGGCTTATTATTACCTGTTTATTTGAGTTTGTTCATTATATGGATTTTCCTTTTTTAAGAGATAATGTCGAATTTGCTGTTTTTGGGTATATTGTTGCTATTTTGATTATGTTTTCTCTGACCTTGTTTGCGCCTTCAGTTGTTGTTGAAACGGTTACCCAAGAAAAGGCAAGGGTTACTGCGGAAATAGATGTTGCTCAGAGGATTCAAATGGAAATCTTACCTAAAAGTCCTGAAATTCCAGGGTATGATCTTTGTGCATATATGATGCCTGCGGATGAGGTTGGGGGAGATTACTATGATATCCATTCATTTAAAGATTTCTCTTGGATTTTATTGGGTGATGTAACCGGTCATGGTCTTGGGTCGGGGTTAGTGATGTTCATGATACAAAGTATTATGACCTCTATTTTACATACAAAACAGGATATCAGTCCTTCTCAATTGAATTGTATTGCCAATGAAATTTTATTTAATAACTTGGAACGGTTAAATGAAAAAAGACCGACCACTATGGTGAGCATTTGTTTAAAAAAAAATAACGAGCTCTTGTTATCAGGGTGCCATGATAATATCTTTTGGTACCACTATAATAGCGACTCTATAGAGCTTATTGAATTGGATATGTTTCCCTTAGGTTTGGGCTTTGTGGATGGTATGACTCAGGATCTTTTTCAGGAACGGTCTTTGACCTTAGAGACCAATGATATTTTATTTATAGGAACAGACGGTATTACTGAGGCAATTCAAGACGTCTCTGGATCGGAGGAAGTTCAGTATGGTGAAGAGCGATTGATGACCCTTTTAAAAGAGACTGCCAGAACTCCTCTTGAGGAGATTAAAAGTAAGTTGCTTCAAGACCTTGCGCTCTTTACAAATAATACTTACGCAGATGACGTGACCTTTTTAATGATAAAAGCATTGAATACTACGTAGACTAAAATAAAAGTCTATTGAAGTATTTAAAAAAAACTCTTATGATGTATGTTGTAGGGGTAAAGTCTAGTGTCGTATTGGGGTAATTTATGCAAGAAAAAGTAAAACAAAATAGTTTGGATTCTTCTTTTTTAAGAAAGGATCTTCTTACCCAAGAGAATGCGCTTACATCCGATTATGTTTCTTTTGATCTTCGAATTGCGGAAAAACGAGGCGATATTATTCGTTGTCAATATTTTATCGCAGAAATATATAATAAACGGTACAATATCTTTTTTTCCAATGAGAAATATGACCTTAATGCTAAGGTAGAGCCGTATCCAGACTATTATATTATGGCCTGTGTCGATAGTAAAATTGTGGGTTGTGTGGGGATGTATCTTAAGAATACTTATATTAAAAAGTATGGAAATGTTTCGAATGAAGATATTGATAAAATTATCAAAGAGGCTAATTTA
>MDTB01237113.1_pt1 | contig 10718 bp, 29 predicted proteins | sample 811161 | NCBI WGS metagenome assembly MDTB01 (sample SAMN05326650, study PRJNA326480) | marine metagenome | isolation source: seawater | place: Mediterranean Sea | collected 2009 | reverse complement strand
ATGGTCGTGATGTATTACCACAAGGTAACCCAAATGGTAGACACATCAATAGTGGAAATACTATTTTACCACAAGGTAGTCCACAAGGAAGACATATTAATTCTCCACTCGGTCAAGGTTCTTTAAGAAAATCACCATTAGCAGGAGAATAAAGTGAATCAAGCCGATAGAAAAGAATTTGATTTAATACATAATAAAATAGATAACATAACAAAGTCTATCGATGATTTAAAACAAGATATGTCAATGGCACATGGTAAGACAGATGAGTCTTTAAGGTTCTTAAAAGAAAACCTATTCAATCCACACGAAGGATTATGGGCAGAAACGAAACAAAATACGAGTTTCAGAGAATCAACAACCAAATGGAGAAGTGTTATTGGAGTCGGATTCATTGGATTAATAATAGATAAAATTTGGGGTATGTTCTCATAATTTTATATTAAAGAAAGAAGTTATAAATAAGGTTATGTGTGATTTATGTATATTAAAAGACAAAACAAATACCTACTTGGAAACGGATAAATTCATAATATTAGATTGTGATTCTTGTTTCATTCCTATGGTGGTATGGAAAGAACACACGATGACAATAAATTCAGAGGACGAAAGACTAATGGAAGAGTCACTCGTAAAAGTTGCAAAACAATTCTACAAACACGACAATTTTAAAATAGATAAGAACCAACGGGCAATACCTGACCACCTACATTGGCATTCAAGGTTAGTATGAGTAAGGTATTCTTAGATTGTGGTGCAAATAATGGTCAATCATACGATTGGTTCATGGAAAATAAAGGTTCAGATGAATGGGATGTTCATTGTTTCGAACCCTCACCTGAATTCGTCTCATCCCTATCAAGTAAACCTATGACTTATCATCAAAAGGCGGTTTGGATAGAAGATGGTACAGATACTTTTTATGTCAGAGGTGGTTTAAGTTCTACACTATATAAAAACAAACAAGACAATATCAAAAAACAACCTCAAGAAGTACAAGTGGAGACAATAGATTTCTCACAATTCTTAATAGATAACTTCAACAAGGACGATTATATAATTCTTAAGATGGATATTGAAGGTGGTGAATACAAGGTAATAGATAAAATGTTAGAGGATAAAACATTTGAATACATCGATGAATTCTATGTGGAGTTTCATGGTGCAAAAATACAAGATTTATACCCTTACTTTGACGAGGTATACGAAAGAGAAGGGGTTGATGTAAAGACTTATCAATTACAAGAAATAGATAAGTATAATTTAAAAATCTGTGAGGTCTATCCTTACAAAACTTGGGTGAGGTTTTAATGATAAGTAAAGAAGATATAAAAAGAATTAAAGAAACAGACTTTGATGAACTAAGAAAAGAATCACCAAAAAGGTGGTGGACGGAAAAAGACGCAACACACAAAAATACGCCTCTCACCAACACATTAAAAAACACTATATTCGAAGAAAAAAACGCATCACACAGAAATACGCATCACACTCGTCATGGTGGACGGACAGACCATTCGACTTCGTCTCATGGGCTATCACCGTCCCGCACCGATAGAGTGATGGGAGTACTGAGAGATGTGTGTGTGATTTTATGGGGATACATGGGTTTGGTGGCGGATTACCTTATAAAAGAAGTAAAGATAATAAAGGGTGTGGTTAAACATGATAATTAACATTACCTTAATTCTTGCATTCTTTTTATTTGGGTTAAGAGTAGTGAAGTGGACAAACAAACAAAACAATTAATTCTATCATTACTTCCTAAATGGATAGGAATGATGATATTACTCGTGGTGGTGATTTATTATGTTATGTGATATCTATATATATGAGGAAGAATTTAGAACATATACTAAGGTTAGTAGTGGCAATCATGATAGGAATAGAGGTGAGTTATCCACCCAATCCATATAAGGAATATTTGATAGTCGGGCTGATATCCTTAATAATACTAAAGAATAATTTAGATAAGAAAATACAAGAGGTTATGGAAAAATGGTTATGAATGTGGAAACAATAGTTTCAATAATATTTTGGTTAGTGTGTGTATGGGTAGTGATACGATTCAACAAAGATTTACACAAGGATATATTCCCCCCAAGAGAATGGAAATTCATAAGTGAAGTGGATGGTCAAGAATACACAATTGTAGAGGATAAGAAATGAATTACGGAGTAATTAAATGATAGAGGTAATGGTTATGATGATGTCAATGGTAGGAATGGGAATGATAATGTTATTGATTTTAATTGGAATGGAGAAAAATGTAAATGAAAGAAAATAGTGAAGTCACCTATTCCATTATCATGACTAAATTAAAACAAATGGAAAAGGTACAGATAAAAACTTTGGAAATATTGAATAAAATTGAGAATCTATTGGATATTGAAGACATGGAAGGGGATAAAGTTGTTGCAAAACCACCCTTTTATTATCATCCTGATGAGAGATAATTGAGAGATAATGAGAATTAGAATAAATACAATTGATTTACATGGATGGAAACACGAAGAGGTTGAATCAAAACTATTGAGTAAGGTTATCATGAGGGTGAATGAAGGAATGGTTCCGTTGTACATCATAACAGGAAATAGTAATGAAATGAAGGAATTGGTACAAAAGATTTTATGGAAGGAAGATTTTGAGGTTGAGTCAACCCCCAATAGTGGAATGATGAAAGTATACTGATGGGACGGGTCGTTCCGCCCCGAATTCACATACTTGATTTAAAGACCTCTGAGTTAGGTTTTACGGCCATAGAGACAACAACTCTATGGTTTTTTTAGGCCTATATATTTATATACACGAGAATGTTATGGTTTTCCCACAAGGAGAATCAAATGATTGAATTTTTACTTAGTATTTATTATCAAATTGTAGAGTGGATTGTTTACCATTCAATGGAACTTATATTGATTGGAGTTCTACTAATATTATGGAGGTGTTTTTGGGAGATAAGTTAGACGAACTCAACCAACTCAAGAAACCAACGAAGATTGAGAGAGAAATAAAAACAATAAAAAAGATTATAACTCATCCAAATCGGGTTTACGGACATGGTTTGATTTCCATTAAGGAATTTGAGAAGGTTATAACGAGATTAGAAGTATTGGAAGAGAAAGTTAAACAATTAAGAATTCACACCAACACAAATGATAACATGGATTTACTCGAATGATACCAATAACGATAGAAAATATTTTACTACTTTACATTATAATATATGTAATGGATTCAATCATCCAAGAAGTATTCTAACCCCCATTACCCCACACTAACCCACGATTAACCCTATCAAACCTATCAGATAATAAATTATATCCCTCATCTTTGTCTCTAAGTCAAGGTTTTTTTTGCAACGAACTAAATAATCTGTCATAGTGTCATATCGGTATAATGTCGGTACTGATAGATTTATTTTATCGCTCGTTTCGGGCCTTGGATTCGGGACTCTGACACCTTGTCACACCCTCTGTAGGAGTTTTTTTCGCACATTTCCCTATGTCATAATGTCATGATGAAAATAATTGAATAAATAGCTTGACTTATATACATTATTATTCGTATATTCTTAATGTCGAGAAGTGCCTTTTTTTAACCCGTCCCGAAATATACGAAAATAAATGAAAAAAAGTGAAAAAAAGCCTTGACTTTGTCATTTATTCTGTGTATATTATGGTGTTGGTTGAGATGATACTTTTAAAAATTGATGACCGACAAACGATAGAAAGTCTATGAGGAGAACTAATCACTCTCTGAGACAAGTGGTGGTCTTAGATTGAAAGAGTTGATTACTTGAGTAGGTTGTTCGAAGATGTGTTGGGTTCGAGTCCCGACCTATCGTCAATAAAACAAGGTAATGTTAATAAAAGGAACGGATATGATACTAAAAATACTATAAAAAGCCCGTACCCATCGTGGGGATAAGAGTGAAAATGGTCTAAGGGCGTGAAGACCACCAAAATAAAGTAAAAAAAGACTTGACTCGTATAGTGATTTATGTGTAAATTAGGGGGGGAGTGTATATAAAAAAACCGTCATTTAGATTTATATTAAAAAACTTGAAGAAAAGACTTGACTCATATATACTTTTATCAGTATATTCTAATAAGAAATAAAGGAAAAAACACCATGATAAAACAATCACTATTAAAAGAAATTAAAGGACTTGAGTTGGACGAACTCATGTTACTCTCAAACTACATTACAGATGTTAGGTCTACTAAAGGTAGGACTACCATGAGTGTAGGTTCAAAGGTTTGGGTTGTACAGAAGACCAAGAAGACCGAAGGTGTCATTACCAAGATGAACCCTAAAAAAGCTTTGGTCAAGATGAGTGGTATGATATATAGAGTACCTTACTCAATGTTAGAATTGGTTTAGATTTACTCCATAGACCGTGGTATGGTTTTGATTAGTCATACCACGGAACTCCTCCGCCGTGGCACTATCACAGAACTACGGCCGATAAACTTAAAAATAAATTAAAAAAAGACTTGACATTGTCATTTATTATGTGTATATTCATATATGATAAATAAGGAATATAAAATGAATTTAAACGAATGGTTGGAAACAACTGAATTTACCACCAAAGACTTGGAATTGTTACCAAGTGTGGGTTGTGTCATCAATACTAAAAATGGAGATACATTCCCATTGATGGATGATGACTCTATTGGTTTTGATGAACCCATGAATATCATTGAGATGTATAATGATGAGTTCAATTGTGAGGAATGGTTTAATAACCTTCATGTGTGTGACAAACCCGTTGTTAATGAAGTATTGAACAACCTACTTCCTAATGAAGTAAAGGAGATATAATGAGAGATTTATTCGACAAAGAGTTTCAACAAGAGATGGATGACTTCTTCGACTACATAGACTACGAGGTCTTGGGTAAGGAGAAACCTGAAGATGACAAAATGACAGAAGAAGAAGCTTCATATTGGGAAATGAAGGCCGAAATACATAATGGTATATAAGGTATAGGTAAAAAGATTTTATCTCTCAATAACACCCGAGTTGATAACGGGTGTATGGTGGGGTGGTTTTAAAATTATTCCTTTTCCACCCCACAATGAATTAATTTAAAAAAAGACTTGACTCGTATATATGTTTATCAGTATATTCAACCATGAACAAAGAGAGAAAAAACATGAAAAAGAAAATCACTAAAGATATGAAAATGAAACCCTACACTCCTGAACAACTAGCCTACTTTCAAGCCCAAGAGGACATGAACGATGGTGTTGAGGATGTGTTGAGTGTGGACTATGTGGATTACCTATTGGGTGATGTACACAACCCCACACAAGGAACCACCATGACCACCGAGTTCAACGACTTGGATGGTGAGTCCGATTGGTTCATGGATTAGATAACTCGGACCCGATAGGGTCAATCAACCAACCTAACTCCTCTAAGTAGTGGAGATGTGAAGGTCGGGTTCGAATCCCGAACACTCAGAGTATAGGTTAGGTATACACACCATAACTCGGACCCGGCAAACAACCCGTCTGTGACACATTGACATAGGGGGGGTAGGGGTTTGTCGTGAATCGAGAGGTGTGACATTATGACATGGGCATCTGAGTGGTCTGCATATCGAGGTCAAAATTTTGAATGTATAGCTCTTGATAGATCTAGTCTATCTCTAACGAGATAAATAATATTTAACTAAAGGTATAGTATAATGAAGATAAAAATAGAAAAGAAACTTAATGGTGATGACATCATTAAAACTGAAGAACTACATATTGAACTACCACAGGCCATCATCGATGAATTGAATTGGGAAGATGGTACCGTAGTGGAATGGGAAGTCCAAGCCGATGGTTTGATTTCCTTGAGAAACATAGAAGGGATTGAATTGTGAGTGGAACTGTAATGAATTGGATTTTACTTTTAATTGGCATCATGGTGATGTTGTTAAGTGTGGATGTGGTGGATTATCTGGCTGATAAACTATCCCAATACTTCAACAAGAGAACAAAATGATCTACATAACTCTCTCATTGGTAATACTCTCCATAGTAGTGTGTATCTCACTAATCCTCTCAATGGATTAAATGGATTCCATCAAATGATTCGTCCACTACTACAAGAGATATACCAAGACAATCCTTGGCGTATGATGGTGTGTTGTATACTATTGAATTTAACCAAACGACAACAGGTTGATTTAGTAAGAAATGAATTGTTCTCTCTCTACCCTACTCCCCATGATATGATTAATAGTGATGAAAAGTTTTTATCTCATTTATTACAACCGCTTGGTCTGTACAACAAGAGAGCACACACATTAAGGAGATTTTCACAAGACTATATAAATGGTTTTCAATCCATTCAAGAGTGTTACGGCGTAGGTCAGTATGGTATGGATTCATGGAACATATTTCAATTAAACAAAATGACTAACCAATCAAACGATAAGGTATTACATCAATACCTTGAGGAAATCAAATGAAACAAAACATTACAATTACAGAATACATTATGATATTTATAATCATGACCCTCGTATGGTTCGGATGGGCACAATTTCAATTTTAGGAGAGTAACATGAATGACTTGGAAAAAGGCGTTATGAGGGTGGGTATGTTAATCATTGTAGGGTGTATGATAATACTATACCTACAATTGATTAGTTGTACCAATCATCCTAATGGTGCCTTAAACCATACTCCACCATTAACGAGTATCAATGGTGAGATAGTAGAGGATTGGCCCAAACACAAACCCATAGATAAACATTACATTAAGGATGTCCGCGATGACCTACACGAGTATTCATTACCTGTGATTATGCACTCCCATACCGAATTGGTTCAGTATTGTAAAATACATCATGGTTGGGAAGTCTTGAAAGCCTATTGGAATCACGACAAGGATGATTACGATTACTTCGTGAGGAAACATAAGAAGTTTTAGACGGCGGCGTATTAAAGAGTATTATGTCTTTTTTATGCGTATCTTTTTTATATGCGTTTTTTTCTTAACCCCTTTTTTTAAACACTAAATGAAAACTATTAAATTAAACATAGATGATAAGGTGTATTACTTATTGAAAAGTATTAATACCGATAATTGGATATTGGATAGCTTTGTCAAACGAATATTGAAATGTATTGATGAGGGTATCGAGGAATACGACATGAGATTCAAATTTCAAAAGGATAAAATAAATGAAAAAAACACTTGACTCGTATACCAATTCCTTAGTATATTCTTGTATGAGAAATGAGATAATAACTAACAAGAGGAATCAATAATGGATGAATTTAAAACACATAGTATTAAAACAAGGTTTGGAACTTTTACCATTGAGTATGGTGAATGTACCACAGGACCAGGTTATAAACCTGAGTACATGGTTGAGTTAAAGTTTAACGATACTTACTTAGGTCATACAATTATAGTAGGTGACCCAAGAGACATGGGTAGTGAGGCTATCGCCAAAGTATTTAATAACAATCAAGATAGAAGTGAAGTATCTGTGAGGTTAGCGTAATGAATGAAACTATGATAATGGATTTAGAACTAATCAATATACATTGTGAAAATGTAGATGATTCAATAGAACACTTGGGTATTACGGATACACCATTTAAGTTCGATGATGAATTAGAGAGGATGGAGTTTATGGTTAAGATGTTATACAAGCATCCAAACCTACTCAAAGATTCGAAATGGACATTAGCTGAAGCCTAATGGAAGAATCTTGGTATCACATCAAGGCTAGGAATACCGATATCAACCAACCGAAAGGTATGGTTATAAAGTTTTGGTTATCGGGTACATCGGAAGATGATGTTAGAGAAAAATTAAAAAAGAAAACAGAAGTCAAGGATATAGAATGGGTAAGGAAAGAAACACCACCGTTTGTTTAAAGTGTGATAATACTTTATCCGACCATAGGGTTCATTTAGGTTATACAGAATGTTTAGATTGTAGTAAAGAAGAAAAGTATTCAGCCCATACGGTTTATCCGCACAAGACTGGTGGTTATGTTCAACCCGTAAAGAAATCACAATCCGACAATCTCAAACGAATGGATAGACGAAGTGTCGGTGGTGGTGGTAAAATGGCCAAGGGTATCATGAAGGATAACTCTTGGGATAGGTGGTTGAAACAATATGAGGAAAGTAAGAACAATCCTAAACCAAAGAGAAAAGTTATATGGTCTACCCCAAAGGTTACTTATCTCAGTATGAGTGAATCAGAGGGTTTAGTCCGTAAATATTATAATGAATGGGGATATCAACCCACATTAGATTATTGTAAGGAGTTGTATTTAGATGATAAGATATCTATGGTCACGAAGAATCAATTAACCAATATGATTACCGACCAACAGATGTTACCAAAGAGATTAAGAAAATGGGTTCAAAGAATAAAGTAAAATATAATGTAGGTGGAGTTATCGTGGAGACCGATGGTAGCTATGAGAATAAGTTTAGGGTTCTTCAAATGGCCATGGATAATTGGGCAAAGAAGAATCGTAATCTAAATATTGATTCACCTGAAGGTAGACAATATAGTAAGGATATGGATAGGTATGATAGACTAAAAGAGTTGTTTAGATATTACGCTCCAAACTTTCTTAATAAGAGTAAATGGTTCATCAAGAAGAAACATATGTTAGAAGTTAACGAAATATATAAACGATATAATGGATAAAGGATTGTAGTAAGTATGAAAAAAATAAGACATAGTAAATTACCAATTACATTGGAGTCATCAGACCCATTAGATTATGAGATGTTACACACCATACAATTAAATCTAATGTACGATGAGAACGATAGTAGAGCAGAAAATCAAGGTTGTTGGGACGCTTGGGTAGACGAAGATGGTAATTGGTTCAACCCGTATAAACCTAATACAAATCAATTGGAGTTATTCGATGAGTGAATTTAAAAGTAAGAGACAAGAACTAATGACCATCACTATGGAAGAGTGTGGAGAACTGATACAGGCCTGTAGTAAAGCTATAAGATGTGGTACATACGAAAAGAACGATAGTTTGATACAAGAATTATGTGATGTAAAATGTATGATAGATTTAATGATTGAAAATAAAATAATTACAACTATGGAATTAACCAATGGTTCTAATTTAAAGAAATTAAAATTAATGAAATATTCAAATTTATTTGGAGTGATAAAATGAAAGCAGACCTAATTAAAATAATAAGTGAACTCTATTCTATATTGGATGATATGAAGAATAGTGATTCACATAATCGAGTACAACTCGAAGCTACAATTGATGAATTGGAAAGAATGGTCTTAAATCTTGAAGAGTAGTTTTTCAAAAAGTGAAGAGCGAGTATACGACATAGTTATGAAGAGAATAGAAATTCTTAGAGACTTGATAACCGATACTCAGCCAGAAGTTATGGGTTATGAATTAAATGACAACTATTTATTTCAACAAGACCAGGTAGATGTTGAGGAGATGATGAGACAATTGAACGAGAGGGACATTTATGATATGTCACAATTGATGAAAGAAGCCAATCGTATCTTTAACTTTAGAAAAAGAGTCAAAAACGGTGAAGTTGATATAACGGACATCGAGGCTGGATACTTGGACGAGGTATTGAAAGAGTTGATTATGAAAGGTCAGAAGATTAATGCTATTAAACACTATCGGAAAAAGATGGGTGTGGTAGATAAAAACGGTGAAGTAAAGGGCCCCTCATTAAAAGAGTCAAAAGAATATGTCGATGATTTACAAGAAAGATACAAATTAAGAAGTAACTATTAATTATGAAAAAGAAATATTTTGTAGATAACTTACTATATATCGTAGATGGTGAGTTATTAAATCATACAGTTAAATTGTTATCCGCCTTAGAATTAGTAGATGAGGGTAGGAAGAAAAACGCTGTATTAAAATACATGATTAAGAGTATTATACAATGTTCCAACTATCCGACAGGTGAGGCTAACGATGAGTTGGATTATATTGAATTTGAAAATATGTTATGGGAAATGGGTATTAGATTACCTAATGAAGAAGACCCAAGAAACCAATATCCAGAGGAGGATGTATGAGTGTTATGAAATTAAACTTTGATTATACTGGTATTACTATGAGTAATCCTGGCAATATTCTTCACCTTGAAGGTATCGATAATGATAAGATAAATGAAGAGGTGTTATTGAATAAAGAAAATAGATTGGATGTCAACCCATTACAATCACATTACGAAGACACATTCATTCCTAATTCAGAAAGTGTAGACCATCTATTATTTAAAATAGATTCAGAAGTAAAAACTAAGGTTGACCCTTTTTTAAAATTGGATACATTTTGGTCACATATATTACATCCAGGACAATCAACTATGTATCACAACCATAAAGAGGGCCGAGATGGTTTATCATTTGTATATTATACTAAGTATACCAAACAATCAGGTAATCTGATATTTGATTTTGAGGTTTTGGGTAAACGAGTGTGTTTGAGCATGGAACCAAGAGTTGGTGACTTAGTTATATTTCCTACTTGGATGCCACACTATACTTCAAGAAATGTTACTGATGATACGAGGATATCTATAAGTGGAAATTATTTCAAAATTACATGATGGGGCTGTAGTTCAGTTGGGAGAACGCTTCCCTTGCACGGAAGAGGTCGCAGGTTCGAATCCTGTCAGCTCCACATATGTCGTGGTGTCCGAATGGTTAGGTAGCGGATT
>MDTB01204602.1_pt1 | contig 10718 bp, 6 predicted proteins | sample 811161 | NCBI WGS metagenome assembly MDTB01 (sample SAMN05326650, study PRJNA326480) | marine metagenome | isolation source: seawater | place: Mediterranean Sea | collected 2009 | reverse complement strand
TTTCGGACCAACCGCGGGCTGATTCGGGAGGTCGACTCGATCATTTGCCGTTGGTTGATGTTGTTCGGCAGGCCGATGTCATATCGCTACATGTGCCACGCGTGACGACAGGTGATTATGTGACAGACCGGCTTCTCGATGAGAACGTCTTGTCACAGATCAAGCGATCTGCGCTATTGGTGAATGCATCACGCGGTCAGGTTTTGCATGAGTACGACTTACTCAAACAAACGCATTTTGATTTAGTGCTGGATGTGTTTCCGAATGAACCCGTTATCAGTGATGCGCTGATCAGTCGTGCATGGCGGATATCGCCACATATAGCGGGTCATTCAGTTGAGGGTAAATATCGAGGAACAAAACTGATACTTAACGAGATGGCGTCGTTGTTCGGGTTTGAGTTAAATCAGCTCGATGAAGACAAATTTTTAGAGACCGTTGGCGGTATTCGGTTGGTCGGTAGTTCCATGATTGATACGATTCTGACGGTCTGTCCGATGGCTGAAACGGACCGTTCGCTTCGCGAGACAGTATTCCGCGCATTCGAACTGAAAAAACCCCACCTGTTTGATTCAGTTCGAAAAACTTATCGCCTACGACGCGAATCGGAGCCGTCGCCTCTCTAGATGCTTGCAGAAAACATTGCTGTCACCGATTCAGGAAAGGCGTTGAGTGCCTATCCAAGAATCGGTGAAAGCCAGCGTGCATTCTCGTCAACAGCCTCGTTTCTTAATGCTGAGTAACTCGTGAGTTGGTCTTTCCCTATTTGGCCGAGCGTGAAGTATCGTGCATCCGGGTGAGCAAAATAAAAGCCACTTACTGATGCTGTCGGCCACATCGCTACGCTGTCTGTGAGTGAGATCCCTGTTGCAGCTTCCACATCAAGAAGTGACCACAATGAGCGCTTTTCACGATGATCAGGGCATGCAGGATATCCTGGAGCTGGCCGAATACCACGATATTTTTCGCGGATGAGGTCTTCATTCGACAACACCTCGTTGGCTGCATATCCCCAGAACTCAGTCCTTACGCGACGATGTAAATGCTCAGCAAAACTTTCAGCGAAGCGATCAGCGAGTGCTTTCAGTAAAATCGCTTGGTAGTCATCGTGCACATCTTCAAACGCTTTGACGTGGGTATCAATTCCATGCCCGGTGGTCACTGCAAACGCGCCGATGTAGTCGAGTTGACCTGATTCTTTCGGTGCAATGAAGTCACTTAAGCAGAGTTGAGGGTTGCCGTCGGGCATTGGCCGTTGTTGCCTCAACCAGTGAGTTCTCAATAATTCACGATCGGAATTATCGGGATCCAAAATAACGACACTGTTGCCCTCGGAGTATGCTGGGAAACAACCAGCAACCGCGTCGGCTCGCAACCATTTTTCATCGATGATTTTTTCGAGCATCGTCTGAGCATCATTTAAGAGTTTCCGCGCTTCAGGTCCTTTTCGGGGATCGTTCAAAATATCAGGGAATTTGCCACTGAATTCCCACGCATTGAAGAAGGGCATCCAATCAATCGTGTCTAACAGTGCATCCAATGGATAGTCGTTTAGAGTAAGGCGCCCAGTGGCGTTGGGGGTGACAATGCTGGTCGTATCAAAAGACAGTTCAGGCCGACGCGAGTTGGCGTCTTCAATCGACAGCAGTTTTTTTGGCGCTCTACCGGCATGCGCTTTTCGTTTAGCGTCATGATCGATCGCGATTTCCTGATGGTAGCTCTCACGCTCATCGCTCAACAACTTTGAAGCGACCCCGACTGCGCGTGATGCGTCTTTGACGTAAAGCACGGGTCCAGAGTAAGCAAGATCAATTTTCACTGAGGTGTGTGCAGGAGAGGTGGTTGCTCCGCCTATTAAAAGTGGACAGGTGAAGCCCTGGCGTTCCATTTCTGAGGCAACGGTCACCATTTCATCCAAGGATGGTGTGATTAAGCCAGATAGGCCAACGATGTCAGCGTGATGTTGGTGCGCTTCATCGAGGATCATCTGGGTTGGAACCATGACGCCTAAGTCGATCACTTTGAAGTTATTACATTGTAAAACGACACCCACAATGTTTTTCCCAATATCGTGGACGTCACCTTTGACAGTCGCCATGATGATCACGCCATGCTCTTGGCTGGTATCTCCTGCGGCTTCTTTCACTTCTTCAATAAAAGGAATGAGATGCGCCACAGCTTTTTTCATGACGCGGGCTGATTTCACAACCTGTGGCAAGAACATCTTCCCTGCACCGAAGAGGTCACCGACGGTGTTCATGCCATCCATCAGTGGTCCTTCAATCACCGATAGTGGGCGTGGCGCATTCAGCCGCGCTTCCTCGGTATCTTCGACCACATAGGTATCGATACCCTTGATAAGCGCATACGCTAAGCGTTCTTCACAGGTGCCGTTACGCCACTCGGCAACTGTCGTGTCATCCTCGTCTTTACCGACATTGTGTTTCGGTGCGATATCAACAAGACGTTCTGTCGCGTCATCGCGCCGGTTTAAGATCACGTCTTCGACAAGCTCTTGGAGTTCAGCATCGATATCCTCATAAATCGCTAACTGGCCTGCATTGACGATGCCCATTGAGAGGCCTTCACGAATCGCGTGAAACAAGAACACGGAGTGCATCGCCTCGCGTACCGGGTTATTTCCACGGAACGAGAATGAGACATTCGAGATACCGCCAGAAATGTAACTGTGTGGACAGTATTCGGTGATGTCTTTGCACGCATGGATAAAGTCGAGCGCGTAGTTATTGTGCTCTTCGATACCTGTCGCAACAGCGAAAACATTTGGGTCGAATACGATGTCTTCTGGTGGAAAGCCAATGACTTCGGTTAATAGCTTATACGAGCGTTGGCAGATTTCGAGTTTGCGTTCACGCGTATCTGCTTGGCCGGTTTCATCGAAAGCCATGACAACAACGGCAAACCCATACTGTCGGATTTTTCGCGCCTGCTCCAAGAAATTGGCTTCGCCTTCTTTTAAGGAGATGGAGTTAATAATCCCTCTGCCCTGAACACACTGCATGCCAGCCTCGAGGATGTCCCATTTGGATGAGTCAATCATCACAGGGACTCTCGATATGTCAGGCTCTGATGCAATCAGGTTTAAGAACGTCACCATCGCAGATTTTGAGTCCAACATGCCTTCATCCATATTGATATCGATGACTTGCGCGCCGTTCTCAACTTGCTGTCGGGCGACCGCAAGTGCTTCGTCGAATTCACCATTGAGAATTAATCGTTTGAACATCGCCGAACCGGTGACGTTGGTTCGTTCGCCGACGTTCACAAAGCCAGTCGTATCGTCTGCAATAAATGATTCAAGCCCGGATAGGCGCATCACAGGCTCTTTAACTGGAATCTCACGTGGTTGGTGCCTTGCAACTTTTTCTACGATCAAACGGATGTGTTCCGGAGTGGTCCCGCAACAACCGCCGATAATGTTGACAAGACCAGCATCAGCGTATTCAGCAACGATTTCAGACATCTCGGCCGCGTCCAAATCATATTCCCCGAATTGATTGGGAAGTCCCGCGTTTGGATGCGCGGAAACGAATGTGTCGGCAACGCGAGACAGGTCTGATAAGAATGGGCGGAGTTCTTTGGGGCCAAGTGCACAATTCAAACCAATGGTCAGTGGTTTAGCATGACGGACTGAGAACCAAAACGCTTCTGTTGTTTGACCAGATAAGGTTCGACCTGATGCATCAGTGATCGTGCCTGAGATCATGATGCGAATCTGTAAGCCTTTGTCGCGTGCGACTTCGTCAATCGCGAATAATGCTGCTTTGGCGTTTAAGGTATCGAAAATGGTCTCAACTAAAATGAGGTCAGCACCACCCTCGAGGAGGGCTCGCGTGGCGTCTGTGTAGGTGTCGACCAGTTGATTAAAAGTGATATTGCGCGCACCTGGATCATTGACGTCAGGACTAATAGAGCACGTTCTGTTGGTTGGTCCTAAAACGCCTGCGACTAAGACTGGCCTGTCATAGGAGTCTGCAACTGAACGTGCGAGTTTCGCGGCCTCGCGGTTCAATTCGCTGACTAGATCCTCCATCGCATAATCCGCCATGGATGGTCGGTTTGCGTTGAAGGTATTGGTCTCAACGATGCTTGCTCCTGCATCCACATACGCTCTGTGGATCGCGGCGATGAGTTCGGGCTGGGTCAGCGTTAGAAGATCATTATTTCCCTTCAAATCCTGCGGGAAATCTTTAAATCGTTCGCCACGGTAATCACTCTCGCCAAGGCCTGCGTCTTGAATCATAGTACCCATCCCACCGTCGAGGATGATGATCGAATCTGTCAGTGTGGATTCAAGCCACTGGATGCGCTCATCGCGTGTCATACTCAACTTCGAACTCCTAATGCGTGGCAGACAGCAAAGCTGAGATCTGCGCGATTGAGTGTGTAGAAATGGAAGTCTTCAACGCCTTCGCGGCCAAGATCTTCCGCCTGTGAGACAGCCGCATGTGCTGCGATCAACTGGCGTGTTGTTGGATCCTCGTCGAGCCCTTCAAATACTGTGGAAAGAGATTGTGGAATCGATGCCCCACAGGCACCCGCAAATCGAACCAGCGTATTGAAGTTGGTGACAGGTAAAATCCCAGGGATCAATGCAACATCAATTTGCGCCGCGGCGACACGGTCTCGGAAACGCAAAAAAATCTCGTTATCGAAGAAAAATTGCGTAATCGCTCTGTGACCACCAGCATCGACTTTACGCTTTAAATTCTCCAAGTCTGCATCTGCAGAAATTGCTTGAGGATGTGTTTCTGGGTAGGCCGCAATAAATAATTCGAATGGATGCTTCTCAAGTAACCCTTGAACCAAATCAGATGCGTAGGCGTAACCGTGAGGATGCGGCACATAATCGGCCTCGGCACCACGTTCAGGATCACCGCGCAAGGCGACAATCTGGCGGACCCCCATGTTCCAGTATGCGTGAGCGATTGAATCGATTTCCTCCTGCGGTGCGCCAACGCAGGTCAGATGCGGAACGGGCTTAAGGTTCGTATTTGTTAACAAACTTTCAATGACCTGATGCGTACGCTCCCGAGTGGACCCATCAGCACCATATGTGATCGAGACAAATTCTGGGTTCAACGGGGCGAGTCGCTCCACAGTTTTCCATAAGCTTGCTTCGGCTTCCGGAGTCTTCGGTGGAAAAAATTCAAATGACACGCGTGGCGCGTTCATGGGCGATCCTTAGTTTTTTCAGAGACCAACAAACTAATATCCAGCACATCGCCAGGCAGTACGTTGGTTGCGGTAATCTTTAATCCTGCTTCTTCAAGCCAATGTTGAATGTCAGAAATTGCGATACCCACTGATGGTGCGGTTTTGGCCTGGACAGCTTCAGTAAATGCGACGAACAGAAGGCGTCCATGCGGTTTAAGAACGCGTGTCGCTTCTTTGATCAGAGCATCTGGGTTCGATGCGAAATACAGTACCTGGTCAATCGTAACAGTATCGAAATGCCGCGCAGGAAATCGCATTTGATACATGTCTTCTTGACGGACTGTGAGGTGTGGAAGATCTGCCTCTGCAAGTGCGTTGCGCGCTACCATGACCATTTTTTTCGATAGATCGATGCCGACACCGCTGTCGGCGAGTGGCCCTGCAATCTTCAGCATGCGGCCGGTGCCGGTTGCGATATCTAATAGATGTCCGACATCCCGACCCGCTAGGGCTTGCTTGACGGCGTCACTGAATCGAAGTTCATCGCCATGATATTCGTGGAGCCTGAGCCAATCGGGGACTTCGGTTTCGACAAATTCCTCCGAGAGCTTGGCTCGTGCATCACGTAGTTCATTGAGTCGCGCTTGGTCGAGCTCCATGAGGTCATCGTCCATCGGCAATTGTTCCAAAAGACCCGAAATCAGTTGTTGGCAATGTGCGTTTTGTGCGACTCGATAGAACACCCAATGCTGTTCGCGGAAACTCTCCAAGACGCCGGCGTCTTGAAGTAATTTTAAGTGACGTGAGACGCGAGGCTGCGATTGGCCGACAACACGCATCAGTTCTGATACAGTCAATTCGCCTTGAGCGCACAAACGCGTCAGCCTGAACCGGGTTGGTTCGGCAATCGCTTTCAACGCATCGATGTAATCGTCATATAATGTCCACATGCTGGATATAATAATATAAAGATATATTTATGTTCAATGGAGTTTTGATGTCAGAGCCCACAATTCGTTTCCACAACGTTCCTCTCAATCATGCAGAAGGAGTCCTCGGGGTTGCTGTCATGGACCGTCCTAAAGCACTCAACGCACTCGATCACACCATGATTCGTGAACTATTACAGGTCGTTGAGACGGTTGAATCAGATGCCGCGATCAAAGGTTTGTGGATCGAATCCTCAGTTGAGAAAGCATTTTGTGTTGGAGGTGACGTGCGCGATGTCACAAACAATGGGCAAACGGGTGGGCTGACGGATCTCACGAAATCCTCGGATTACCTTGCAGATGAGTATTTGTTGGATGTGTGGTTGCGTCATTGTTCAAAACCGGTGTTCGCATGGGGTGATGGATACATCATGGGTGGTGGCATGGGGGTGTTCCAAGGTGCCGATGTTCGTTTTGTGACCGAGCATTCTAATTTAGCGATGCCTGAAGTACGGATCGGGTTTGTACCTGATTGTGGAGGCAGTTGGTTCTTGAATCGTGTACCGAATGGTTTGGGTGTTTGTCTTGCAATGAGCGGTGCGACTGTTGGTGCGGCCGATGGATGTTGGTTAAATCTGGCTGATTGGTTATTGCCGCGGGGTGAGAAATCGGCACTGTTCGAGGCCGTTCTTGGCCTTTCATTCGCCTCGAAAGAGACAGCGTTATCAGAGATTGGTGAGATTCTTCATCAGGCGACATCAGAATCACCCCGACAAGGACCTTGGGAAGAGAACGGTGCGCGATTAGGTAACAGTATCCGGCACCAGTCACCTTTAGCTGTCTGGCATCGGATGCAGGAGTGGCACCAAGAAATTCCGGAATTATTTGTTGGGTTGGAACAGGCGAGCCCCGGCGCCACGATGGTGGCAGGCTACCAGCAACAACGAATCAAGTATGAAAATTTGAGCCAAGCCGTGATTCGCGAACATGACCTTGGGATGCGGTTTTTATCCGACGGTGAGTGGTGCGAAGGCGTGCGGGCGCTGTTGATCGATAAGGACAAAAAACCGCAATGGCGGTTCCAATCCGTTGACGACGTCACACCTGACTGGATTCGGTCAATATTCGCCCCCATGAACTGGACCACGACACATCCTTTAGTAGCCAGGCTGTCTGAAAAAGGGTTAATCCACGTTTGATCGAACAACAAGGAATTTCTGTATGAAAGTCGCATTTTTGGGCCTCGGTGTCATGGGCTACCCGATGGCAGGCCACCTCGCTAGAGCCGGTCATGAAGTCACTGTTTACAACCGAACGACGGCTAAAGCGGATCAGTGGGCCACTGACTTTGGCGGACACGTTGCGACAACGCCCAAAGACGCAGCAGTCGGGCAGGAAATTGTTTTTGCCTGTGTTGGTAATGATGATGATTTGCGTAGCATTACTTTGGGCGAGCAAGGCGCGTTTGCCGGGATGAGCGAGGGGGCGTTATTTGTGGACCACACCACAGCGAGTGCAGAAGTCGCACGTGAACTGGATACAATTGCGAAGTCTCTACATGTTGTATTCATGGATGCACCAGTCTCTGGGGGGCAACAGGGTGCCGAGAATGGTGCATTGACTGTGATGGTGGGTGGGAATCAGGTGCATTTCGATCGCGCTGCGCCGGTGATTGATGCGTTCGCGCGCGCATGCACATTGATGGGAGAAGTGGGTGCTGGACAGCTGACAAAAATGGTCAATCAAATTTGTATTGCTGGTTTGGTCGAGGCATTGTCTGAAGGTCTCTCATTCGCTCGTGCGGCCGGCCTTGACGCTCACAAGGTCGTCGATGTCATCAGTAAAGGCGCTGCGCAGTCATGGCAAATGGAAAATCGATACCAGACCATGTTGGCTGATAAGTTTGAACATGGATTTGCGGTTGATTGGATGCGCAAAGACCTATCAATCTGTTTGGCTGAAGCGCGGAAGAATGGCTCTGCGCTTCCGATCACTGCAGCTGTTGATCAGCTTTACGGCGAGGTTCAGTCCATGGGTGGCGGTCGTTGGGATACTTCGAGCCTGTTCGCGCGTCTGGAAGCCATGCGTCAACGCGGTGGCAAGTGATCCATTCGACACCTTGATTAATCGCTTGGCCCGTCGAGAGCACTCGCGGGTCGAGCTTGATCGCAAACTCAAAACACTTCATCCCGAGCTCCTTCAGCCCGAACGTAACGAATTGCTTGATCGTTTGGTGGAATTGAATCTGCAGTCCGATCTGCGGTTTGCTGAAATGTTGATTCGATCACGCTTGTTCCGTGGGCAGGGACGTCGCCGAATCGAACGGGAACTGACACAACACGCGATCCATCCGCACGTTGTGAGTCTTTTCTTCGATCAAGCTGAGAATACCGAGTCTGATCGCTGTCTTGCTGCACTTGAGAAATGGATGCGTGGTAAAAAAGACCCAACACGTGACAAGGCACTTCGCTTTTTGGCATCACGTGGATTCAATTTTTCGGATGCAACAGAAGCAGTCGACGCGATTTTCCGCTAGCATTGCACCTCACTTGAATTCCAGACATTTGAAAAACCATGAAAAGCGCTGAAATCCGTTCGCAGTTCCTTGAATATTTTCAGGAAAATGGCCACACCATCGTATCGTCGAGTCCCCTGATTCCGGGCAACGACCCAACACTTTTGTTCACTAACGCAGGGATGGTGCAGTTTAAAGACGTGTTCACAGACGAAGAAACCCGTCCGTATCATCGAGCGACCACGTCACAGCGTTGCGTACGTGCCGGCGGTAAGCACAACGATCTGGAAAATGTTGGTTACACAGCGCGTCATCACACATTCTTTGAAATGCTCGGGAATTTCAGTTTTGGAGATTACTTCAAAGAAGATGCGATCCATTTCGCATGGCAATTCTTAACAGAACGATTGGGACTTCCGAAAGAGCGCCTTTGGGTAACGGTGTACCATTCCGATCAAGAAGCTGAAGATATTTGGATTCAAAAGATTGGCGTTGATCCAAATCGGCTCTCCAGACTGGGCGATAAGGATAATTTCTGGTCGATGGGTGATACGGGTCCTTGTGGTCCATGCAGTGAAATTTTTTACGATCACGGCCCTGATGTCGCTGGCGGTCCTCCAGGTTCGGAAGATGACGATCTTGATCGGTATATCGAGATTTGGAACCTGGTATTCATGCAGTTTGAACAGTCAGCCGATGGATCACGCACACCGTTACCGAAGCCATCTGTTGACACTGGTATGGGGCTTGAGCGGATTGCGGCTGTGATGCAGGGCGTGCACTCAAATTATGAAATCGACCTGTTCCAGGCGCTATTAAGAGCTGCGGCAGATGTCACACAGACGACTGATCTGGAAGCAAAATCACTGCGAGTGATTGCTGATCATATCCGCAGTTGTTCATTTTTGATTTGTGATGGTGTTCTGCCGTCAAATGAAGGTCGTGGGTATGTGTTGCGTCGAATCATTCGCCGCGCGATTCGCCACGGACATAGGTTGGGTTGTGACCAACCCTTCTTCCATAAAATCGTGCACACTCTAGTTGCCGAAATGGGTGAAGCATATCCAGAGCTACGTGATAATGAGGACCGTATTGTCGCTGCATTGAAGCAGGAAGAGGCGCAGTTTGCGAAGACGTTGGATGCAGGAATGAAGGTGTTGGAAGATGCGGTCGAGTCGCTTCCTGGCAATACACTGCCTGGCGAACTGATTTTCAGACTGTACGACACCCATGGGTTCCCTGTTGATTTGACGAATGATATCGCGCGCGAACGTGATCTTGAGCTTGATATCGACGGGTTTGATCAAGCAATGGCCGAGCAGCGCGAAAAGTCGCGCCAGGGATCAAGTTTTGCGGCCGAAGGCCAAGTGCGATTCGATTTGGATGGATCGACTGAATTTTTGGGTTATACACATCTCGATGCCAGTGCTATCGTTCTTGCGTTGGCGAAAGATGGCCAAAAAGTGGAGTCACTCGCAGCCGGTGAGTCTGGTGTGGTTGTGCTGAATCAAACACCATTTTATGCGGAGAGCGGTGGTCAACAAGGCGACTCGGGTTCATTCACATCAGCCGGCGGTTCATTCCAAGTGTCTGTCACTAAAAAATACGGAGCGCACTTTGGTCATGAGGGCAAACTCGGCATGGGTGAGTTAAAGGTCGGCGACACCGTAAATGCGCGCGTTGAAGGGCCAAGACGTCAGGCGACCGCCTTCAATCATTCGGCAACGCATTTGCTCCATGCTGCACTTCGTACTGTGCTGGGTGAACATGTAACTCAGAAAGGGTCGCTAGTGACCCATGAGCGCACACGATTTGATTTTTCGCATCCACAGCCAGTGACGGCTGAAGACATCGCTGCGATTGAAGCAATGGTTAACGCAGAAATTCGTCGCAACGAGGATGTGATTACACGAGTCATGCCAATCGAAGAAGCGACGGCTGCCGGCGCGATGGCTTTGTTTGGCGAAAAATACGATGATGAAGTGCGCGTACTGTCGATGGGCGAGTTTTCAGTTGAATTATGCGGTGGTACCCACGTTGCTCGAACCGGTGACATTGGCCTTTTCAAAATCATTGCTGAGAGCGGTGTTGCCTCA
>MDTB01164756.1_pt1 | contig 10718 bp, 9 predicted proteins | sample 811161 | NCBI WGS metagenome assembly MDTB01 (sample SAMN05326650, study PRJNA326480) | marine metagenome | isolation source: seawater | place: Mediterranean Sea | collected 2009 | reverse complement strand
TAAAAAAAAATATAATTATAAATTTTTTAATTTTTTTAATTTCAATTTATTTAATTTTATTTATTCTAAATCATACTTTGGGTTTATATCCAGATTTCAATAATCATAAAATTTATCATTCTGACAAAAAATCTGAGTTATGTTTATCAAAAAAAGATAGATTAAATTTAGAAGGAGATAATATTTATTCAGATAATGGATACAGAAATGAATCTTATACAAAAAAAATGCCAGATTTAGAGCAGGTATGGTTTGATACAGTTTGTAAATTAAAAGTATATAGTGAAAACGGTAGTCTTAAAGTTAAAAGTATTTTTCCAAATTATACTTATAACATAAATGATTTAGGTTATAGAGGAAAAAAATGGGATGATATTAATGAAAACAATACGACTAAAAAAGTATTCATACTAGGAGGATCAACTGCTTTTTCGTTTTTTAACAATGAAAATAATACCATTGATAGTTTTTTAGAAAATAAACTGAATATTAAATACGAAGAATCAAAAAAAAAATATATTGTTTATAATGCTGCTATACCTGGAGCAATTTCAAATGAAGAATATTTAATTTTAAGAACAGATGTTGCAAAGAAACAACCATCAATTGTAGTTTTTTTAACAGGATTTAATGATAGTGGACAATTACAAACAACTTATATTCGATATATGCCTTACGATTCAAGTTTATTTTACTTTATATATAGAGTTTTAGATTTTTTAAATTTTGATAGATTAAAAAAAATACTTCATTTTCCATTTGAGGAAAAAATGGATAATGTTACAGCTTTCAAAAAATCTACTTTAAAAATTCAGAAATTTTGTAAAAAAAATAAAATACGATGTATTTTTGCATTACAACCCAACATTACAAATGAGACATATTTTCAAAGTAAATCTGAAGAAAGAATTAAATATTTGTGGAATCATTTTGTTCAAAAGGGTAGAGGGAAGAGAATAAAATTAGATGATAATCAATTTGATAAATGGTTTAAAAACAAAGAAAATGAATTTGAATACATTGATCTTAGAAATATTGGTTCTATGGGTATGTTTTATGGTCAAATAATAGGAAAATCCTCAAAAATTCTAGTTAAAAATATAAATCGTAAAGGTTTTAAAATTTTTAAAAATGTTGAAGATGGAGCTTATTTTGAAATTAAATTAAATGATAACAAATTATTTAAAGGTTTTTGTGAAGAATTAAAAATTTATTTAATAAAAGTTTCAGAATACCAATCTAGCTGCAATATATCAGGTTACGATAATTTAAGTAAATATATGAATTCTAAAACTATTAACAAAGGTTATATGGGAATACTAAATTCATCATTGGGATATTTAGATTTTGCTATAAATATAAACAAATTTATAAATGAAATCGAGATAAGTGCTAATCTCAAAAATTTTGCAGACAATAAAGTTCATCCTATAGAATTTAAAATTTCATATGATGGAATAAATTTTTTTGAACCAAAGGGGTTTTTAGAATCTAGAAAAAAGGATCCCTATACCTTTTCACACAAATTAGAGAAAAATGGTACCTTTAGTAAAATTTATATTAGATTAAAATTTAAGAAACACGATTATATTGGGATAAATTCACTAAGTATTAAATTAAATGGAGAAATGCAGAATTTTGAAATTACAAATCCTTTAAAAATTGATAATATTGGAATTACTGATTTTTTTATTTCCCAAAAGCATAGAAATGCACCTGATGAAATTTTTATAGATGCAGCCCATTTAACACCTGGTGCTAATGAATTGATTGCTGAAAAAATTGCTAAACAAATTTTAAATTAATCTAACTTATATTTGTTTTTATAATTTTTTTTGAGTTTTAAATTTTGTTTTTTTTTATCTAATAAACAGTCACCTATCACTAAATAATCTAACTCTGTAGACATAAAACAATTAAATGCATCTGTTGGAGTATTAACAATTGGCTCACCTCTTATATTAAATGAAGTATTTATAATAACAGGACACTGAGTTAATTTTTTAAATTTTGAAATCAAATCATAAAAATATTTATTATTTTTTTTTGTTACAGTGTGTACTCTTGCTGAGTAATCAACATGTGTTACAGAAGGAATTGACGATCTCTTCAAATTTATTTTTTCAACACCAAAAATTTTTTTTTGTTTTTTGGTATAATTAATTTTTTTAGAAGAATTTATATTCGTAACAAAAAGCATATAAGGACTGTCAACTTTTAAATCAAACCAATTTGATAATTCTTCCCTAAGAATTGAAGGAGCAAAAGGTCTAAAACTTTCTCTAAATTTAATTTTTAAATTCAACTTTTTTTGCATTTGTTCAGATCTGCTATCTGCTAAAATAGATCTTGCTCCTAATGATCTTGGACCAAATTCCATTCTACCTTGAAACCAACCAATTATTTTTTCTTTAGATAAATTGTAAGCAGTTTGATTAATTAAATTTTTATAATCTAATTTTACAAAATTAGCTCCAATCAATTTTAATTCTTTTTCAATGTCCTTTTGTGAAAATTCTGGTCCAAGATATGAACCTTTCATATCATCGCATTTATTTATTAATCTTTTATTATTTCCATCATACCATAAGGCCAATGCAGCACCTATAGAGCCTCCTGCATCTCCTGCGGCGGGTTGAATCCAAATATTTTTAAATATATTTTCTTTTAGTATTTTTCCATTAGCAACACAATTTAGTGCTACACCGCCTGCTAAACATAAGTTTTCTATGTTGTAAGTTTGACGAATTGATTTTGCTAATTTAATCATAATCTTTTCTGTAACGTTTTGAACTGATGAAGCAATATCCATATGAAATTGATTTATTTTTTCATTTGGATTTCTAGGTTTATTACCAAATAATTTATGAAATTTATCACTAGTCATAGTTAGTCCAGTCGCGTAGTTAAAATAACTCTGGTCCAATCTAAATGTGCCATCTTCTTTAATATCTATTAGTTCCTTTATTTTATTAACATAAATAGGGTTGCCATAAGGTGCTAAACCCATAAGCTTGTATTCACCACTATTTACTTTAAACCCCGTGTAATAAGTGAACGCTGAATATAGAAGTCCAAGTGAATGTGGAAAAAGAATTTCTTTTTTTATCTCTAATTTGTTTTTTCTACCAATAGCTAACGTCGTCGTCGCCCATTCCCCGACACCATCTGCAGTAAGTACTGCCGCATCTTCAAATGGAGAGGGAAAAAAAGCGCTTGCAGCATGACTTAAATGATGTTCAGAAAAAAAAATATTTTTATTATTTCTATAATTTTGATCATGTCTTTTTAAATTATTAAATAAAAAATTTTTTTGGAATAATTTTTCTTTAATCCATAAAGGCATAGATTTAGAAAAAGAGGCAAATCCTTTTGGAGCAAAAGCTAAATAAGTTTCTAAAATTCTCTCAAATTTTAGAAAAGGCTTCTCATAAAAAACTATTTTATCAACCTCATTTAATTTTAAGTTTAAATATTTAAGTACAAATTCAATTGCATTGTATGGATAACTAGAGTCGTGTTTAATTCTTGTGAATCTTTCTTCTTGAGCTGCTGCTACAATTTCACCATTTTTTATTATGCATGCCGCACTATCGTGATAAAATGCAGATATACCTAGTATTGATGTCACTTTAGAATAATGTATAAATAAATGGAGCTACTACAGTTCCTTCAGTCAAAACAATTAAACCTCCAAAAAGTGCTAATATAATTATAATTGGAAATAACCAATATTTTTTTCTTGTTAATAGAAACTCACAAAATTCTTTTATAAAGCTCATATTAAAATTGATTTTTCATTTTATTTTTTAAGTTTTTTTTATTAATCCAATAAGATTCTTTTTTGTTTTTTTTTAATCCTAATATATCTTTTTTTAACATTTTCATTAATATACCTATCGGAGTAACAATAGCAAAAAAAATGAAACTCATAATTATAGGATTCATTATCTTACCTAATAAAATTGCAAATTTAATCCAAATTTTGTTTAGATAACTCAGTATACTTGAATTTATTTTTACTAAAAATAAAAAAATAAAAGAGACTAAAAGAAACCATTTGTTTATATTTTCATCCTTAAGCAAAGGTAAAAAAGCCAATATAAAAAAAAATATAAAAAAGAAATAACCAAAGTTTTTATTTGAATTTCTTTTAGTTTTGATTGTCATAAATTAATATTTATATACTTGTTTAGAACAAATTACTATTATAGGTTATAAAAATTCTTTTGAATAAGTGAATTAAAAATTTTATTGAAAAATTATCGTGCAATTAATTTCTAAAATTTATATTTGGTCGATAATGTTTGAACCATTATTATTTTTTGTACTTACTTATTCTGATAACATTCTTGGAGTTCCATTAAGTATATCAAGAATGTTGCAAATTTTAGTGCTATTAGCATTAGTATTAAGTTTTTTTTTTAAAGTGATAAATAATAAAAAAATTATCATAGTTAATAATTTATATCCTGAAAATAATTATTTATTCTTATATTTCATTTTGCTTATCTTTGCTGCTTTCATTGGCTTACTATTTGGAAGTTATAATGTACCTCAGAATTATAATAGATATTTGGTTGGCTGGAACCCATACTTTTCCAGGTCAATTTTTGAATATTTTATCCTTTTTTTTAATATTATTTATTTTGTGATTCTCCCAAGCCAACTAATTAAAAATAAGATTGATTTTGATTACCTTTTTAATGTGTTTAAGTTTTTCTTAATCATTACGGTTATTATTGGTTATGCTGATTATGTACTTTCTAGATTGGAAATTATGGATCTTGTTGGTCGACATATTAGAGATAGTGTAGAAATTCCTGGTCGATTTCATGGATTAGCAGGTGAGCCACGACAAGCTGCCGTTCACATGGTGTTTAATCTTTCAATGTATATTTTGTATTGCAAATATTTTAATTTAAAACCTAAGATCTGGGTATTATTTTTGTTAACTTTAACTTTGTTATTAACAACAAGCACGTCGTTGTTCTTTGGGGTGATAATATTTTGTTTTCTTTTAATTTTTTTTAGAGTAGTGAAATTAAGTTATATTTTATTGTTATCATTAATTATATTTTTAATGATTCAATCAAGCGGTATACAAAATTATTTGAATTATGTAAAAGATGCTTTTCAAATAATTGATTCGGGAAGAGAACTGCCTTATTATCTTAAAGTTCAGAGAGGTGAATTTTATCCCATATATGACTTAATTAAAAAAATTCAAAATTATGAATTGATCACTGTTATATTTGGCAATGGTTTAGGATCAGTAAGTGCTATAAACAATATATATATAGGAGAGTTTTTAAGTAATCGTGTTCCTAACTCACAATTTGTACGTATTTTATATGAGGGTGGAATATTGGGAACATTTACTTTTATTGTATCTATGGTTTGGCCTATAAAATATTTTACAAGCAATATTGATAAAAAAACTAAAAATTTATACATGATTACTATGCTTATGGTTTTAGCAGTTACGTTTGCAATAAGATCCCCAGTAGTTTTTATATATTTGGGAATAATCACCTCATTTTTGAGATATCATGAAAAAAAGAAAAAAGATTAGTATTTTAACAAAAGATTTATTTTGAGCTCTATAGTAGTTTTGGGTTCTGGAAGCTTTTTAGGAAAAGTTCTACTTAATAACATCAGAGGCGATGTGCAAATAAAGGCAGTTGTAAGAAAAATACCGATTGACTCCAGTAAATACACTAAAAAAGTTCAATGGATTAAAATTGATACTATTAGCACTTCTTCACTTAATAAAATTTTTAAAAAAGGCGATGTTATAATAAATTTAATTTATGTTAGGGATGGTAATAAGAAAACAAACATTGATATTATCAATAATATTATCGAAGCTTGCATCATTTCAAAAGTTTCTAGATTAATTCATTGTTCTACAGCAAGTGTAGTTGGAGATGTAAAAACACAAAATATAAATGAATTAACTCCCTGTAATCCAAAAACAGACTATGAAAAAATCAAGATGTATGTTGAACAAATGGTTTTAAATTCGTTATCAAAAAAAGTGGATGTTGGTATTTTGCGACCAACTGCAATTGTAGGTCATGGAGGAAAAAATTTAGAAAAATTAGCAAATTCATTAATTTATGGAAATAAACTTGTTAATTACTTAAAAACATGTGTTTTAGGCTATACGCCTATGCATCTTGTGCCAGTTCGCAATGTAGTTTCTGCCTTGATGCATTTAGCTTTCTATAAAAATAATTTAAATGGAAATATTTTTATAGTCTCTGCAGATCATGATATAAATAACAATTTTCTTAAGGTTGAAGAAATCCTAATTAATGAATTAGGACTTGATAGTAACAAGTTTCCAAGAATATTGATTCCTAAAATATTTCAAATAGTATTGTTTAAAATTTTAAGACGTGGCAACTTAAATCTTAATCGTAAATTTTTGTCAAAAAAACTTAGCGAGTATGGTTATACACCCACAGATACTATCAAAGATGCTATATATCAATTTGCAAAATCAATTAAAAGAAAAGATTAAATTGATTAAAAAGGTTTTTAATTATGATAAATGAATATAATTTTCTTTTTAATTTTGCCGTCACAACAACTGGTGGAGGTTTAAAAAGGTTATATGCATATTCAAAATGGTTTAATGAAAATGGTGGAGTAAACTTTATAATTCACCCCGAATGTGAATTTTTAAAAAAAGAATTTCCAAAAAATAAATATTTTGTTGTTTTTCAATCTCATTTAGAAAGAATTATTAATGATTGTAGATATTTAATTGAAATTAAAAAACAAATTAAAAATCCTGATTTATATTATTCGTATGGAATTCCAATATACTATCCTTTTGGTAAAATAAATTGGTTTCATCTAAGTAATATTGCACCGTTTAAAACGAAAAACATGGGATTATCATTTTTTGATAAATATATAAGACTCAAACTACTAAAGTGGAAAATAAAAAAAAATTATAAAAATTCTGACATTGTATCAGCGGAGTCTCAAAATTCTTTAAATATTATTAAAAACAAGAATATTAAGAAATTTTTTTTATCATTAAATGGGAGTGATGATGAAATTAATTATTTACAAAACAAATTTAACAACAAAAAAGAAGATACGGCAGTTATAATTGGGACTCAAAGATATAAAGCACTTAAGGATTCGTACCATATTTTTAAATTTTTAAAAAAAAAAAATATTTTTTTAAAATTAATATTGGTTGGAAATAAAAAGAATATTCCTGAATATTTTATTAATGACGATAATGTTATTTTAAAAGGAAATATTAAACACAATGAAGTAATAGAATTACTAAAAAAAACTAAATATTATATCTCTACTACTAAAATGGAAAATTCATTTAATGCAGCATCAGAAGGTATTATCTTTGCTGATGAGTCATATATATCAGATATTGAACCCCACAGAGAATTATTGGAAAATGAAACATATAAAATTCTATCAATACCCAATCTATCAAATAAAGTTTTGAATGTTAAAAAAATAAATATTGAGGGTAAAAATTTAAAGTTATGGAATGATATCATTTTAGAAATGATTGAAAAAACGAAGATCTAAAGTTAAATTTGTAACTATTAAAAAATTATTTAAGCAAAAATTCTATTAAAATCTTATATAAATAACTAAATAAAAATAAAAAAAAAACAGATATGAAAGAAAAGTTTATTGAATTAATTTGTAATAGACTAGAAAGTGATTTAGAAAATTTAAAAAAAGAATTTTTATTAAGTAATAAATTTATAAACACTAGATATTTAGCAATAGATAATTTTCTTCCTAAGAATTTCGCTGAAGATATCTATAATAATTTTCCTAAGAAAGAACAAATGCGATATATGTCTAGTTTTAGAGAAAAAAAATATGTATTTAAACAATTAGATAAAACTTCAAAACTTTTATTAGGTGTCACTTTTGCGATTCAAAGTCCAAAAGTTGTGTCTTTAATTGAAAAAATTTCTGGAATACAAAATCAACGACCAGATCCATCATTGTATGCTGGAGGACTTAGCTTGATGACAAAAAATAATTTTCTTAACCCACATATTGATAATTCTCATGACAAAGATAGAAAATATTATAGGACATTAAATTTGCTTTATTATGTATCACCAGAGTGGAAATTGGAATATGGAGGTAATCTTGAGCTTTGGGACACAAAAGTAAAAAAAGCAATAATAATTCCAAGTACCTTTAATCGTCTTGTAATTATGGAAACAAATTTACATTCTTGGCACTCAGTAAATCCAGTTAAGCATAATAGAAATAGATGTTGTGTATCAAATTATTATTTCTCTGAAACATCTCCGTCAAAAAAAGATTATTTCAATGTAACTTCTTTTAGTGCAAGGCCAAATCAAAAAATTCGCCGTTTTTTTTCAGCAGTAGATAACTTTGCAAGAAATAACATTCGATTTTTTTTTAAAAAAGGAATTGGTAAAATTGATATATTTCAGCAAAAGTAGCTATTATTTATTTTTTTTGCTAAAATAAACATTTAAAAAATGAAAATACTTGTTTTAGGTTCTTCTGGAATGTTAGGGAGTGCATTAATTAGAATTTTAAGTGAGAAACAAAATTGGAAAGTGATAGGTACAATTCGCTCAGATGACTCAAGGAAATTTTTTGATAGTAGAATATCTAAAAATTTAGTCAAAGTTAACAACATTATCAATTATAATAACTTAACAAAAGTTTTTGAAGAAACAAAACCTGAGATAGTAATAAATTGTATATCCCTCGACAAAGAATTATTAAAAAAATGTGATCCATTAATGATGATTCCTATCTATGCTCTTTTACCTCATCAATTATCTAGATTATGCAAAAAAAATGGAGCACGTTTAGTTCAAATAAGTACTGATGGTGTTTTTTCTGGTAAGAAGGGTAACTATAAAGAAGATGATGCCAGAGATTCAGAAGATTTATATGGGACAACTAAAGCTATGGGTGAACTTATCGAAAAACATACGATAACAATTCGTACGTCCATTATAGGACATGAAATAAGCTACAAAAATGGTTTAGTTGATTGGTTTTTGTCTCAAAAACAACAATGTGAATGCTTTAGTAATGCAATTTTTTCAGGTTTTCCAACAGTTATACTTAGCGAAATTATTAGAGATTTTATTATTCCAAATAGTAAATTAAATGGTATTTATCACATAGCATCTAAACCTATTTCTAAATGTAAATTATTAACGTTAATTAATAAAGAATATGGTTTAAATATAAATTTAATAACCAATAATAAGATAAAAATAAATCGTTCTTTGAACGCTGACCGTTTTAAAGCAGCTACTGGATACGTCTCACCTGATTGGAAAGATTTGATAAGATCGATGCATTTGTATAAAAAAAAGTTTATATAAAATATGTTTGAAAATAAAGTATTAATGATAACTGGTGGTACAGGATCCTTTGGAAAAACAATATTAAAGCGTTTCTTATCAACTAATGTCAGTGAAGTTAGAATATTTAGTAGAGATGAAAAAAAACAAGATGATCTTCGAAGAAAATTTAGTAATAACAAACTCAAATTTTATATTGGTGATATAAGAGATTACGATAGTATTAACCAAGCAATGAAAAATGTAAATTTCGTTTTTCATGCTGCAGCACTTAAGCAAGTTCCATCATGTGAGTTTTATCCACTTGAAGCTATCAAGACAAATATTTTAGGTGCAGAAAATGTAATGAACTCAGCTGTTAATAATCGAGTTGAACGTGTTGTTGTTCTAAGTACTGATAAGTCAGTATATCCAATAAATGCTATGGGCATGTCAAAAGCCTTGATGGAAAAGTGCATGATTTCTATAGCTCGAACGCAGGATAAGGATGGAACTATTTTTTGTGCAACTCGTTATGGAAATGTAATGGCATCAAGGGGCTCAGTTATACCTTTATTTGTATCACAACTTAAAAACAATGAGGACCTAACTGTTACAGACCCCAACATGACGAGATTTTTAATGTCACTCGATGACTCTGTTGATTTAGTTTTGCATGCCTACAAGAGTGGTGAACAAGGATCTATTTATGTTCAAAAATCACCAGCCTCAACAATTAATGATTTAGCTAAAGCATTAATTGAAATATTTAATGGAAAAAAAGGAGTAAACTTAATTGGAACTCGTCTTGGTGAAAAATTATTTGAAACATTAATTTCTCGAGAGGAAATGGCAAGAGCTGTAGATTTAGGAAAATATTTTTCAATTCCTTATGACAATAAAAGTCTTAATTATTCAAAATACTTTAGTGAGGGAGAAGAATTAATATCAAGTTATGAAGATTATACATCACATAACACTAATAGACTTAACATTGAGCAAATAAAGAAATTACTTTTATCACTAGATTACATAAAAGAAAACTTGTAATTTACAACCAAAATAAAATATTAATTTTTAAAAATTAATGAAAACTAATCTAAAATCAACTTTTAATTGTTCATTTTGTTCTAGTAAAAATATGGAACTTGTAATGGATTTCGGTAAGGTCGCACTTGCTGGAGCTTTTATTAAAAATAAAAAATTTAATGAAGAAAAAAAATATCCTATGAGAGTATGCTTTTGTAAAGATTGTTTTGCTGTCCAAGTCGTAGATATAATTGAGCCAGATATTTTATTTAAAGATTATTTTTATTTTTCGTCATCTATAAAGACATTAAGTAATCATTTTGTTAATTATGCTAAAGAGGT
>MDTB01158626.1_pt1 | contig 10718 bp, 11 predicted proteins | sample 811161 | NCBI WGS metagenome assembly MDTB01 (sample SAMN05326650, study PRJNA326480) | marine metagenome | isolation source: seawater | place: Mediterranean Sea | collected 2009 | reverse complement strand
TTGGTAAGATGTTTTGAGTCCGATAAAATTACACATGTTAACTCAAGAATCAGTCCAGTTGAAGACCTTGAAACTATCAAAACTGAAATAGTACTTTCTGATCTAGATATCGTTCAAAAAAAACTTGAAAAAGGTAAAAAAAAATTACTTCAAGAAAAAGAGGTAAAAATTCTTGAGGAAAAATTAAAACAATTAAATGAGGGTAAGGAAGTAATATTTAATGATGAATTTGAGAAAAAGTTTTTAACTACACTAGGTTTATTAAGTATCAAACCTAAAATTATAGTTTGTAATGTTGATGAAGAAAGTTTAGCGACAGGCAATGCTTTTACAGAAGATGTAAAAAGAAAATACCCTGATGAGAAAATAGTAACTATTTGTGCTGACATCGAAGATCAGATTACGGGATTAGACAATAATGAAAGGGAGACTTTTATGAAAGAAATAGGTCTAAATAAAACTGGTTTAAATCAGTTAATTAAAGAAGGTTATGATCTTTTAAACCTCGACACATTTTTTACATCTGGTCCAGAGGAGAGTAGAGCTTGGACAGTTGAAAAAAATACTCTAGCACCGCAAGCAGCAAGTGTGATTCATACTGATTTTGAAAAAAATTTTATTCGAGCAGAGGCCGTAACATGTGAAGATTTTATCAAATTTGGCAGCGCAGAAAAATGCAAGGAAAATGGAAAACTAAGAATTGAAGGTAAAGATTATATTGTGAAAGACGGAGACGTATTATACTTCCGTATCAATCCGTGACCAGATTTTCTTCATACTTAAATAAACCAAAGTTGTTAAAAGAATTAAGTAAATAATCACTTTAACACCAGTTCTATGTCGCTCTTCTAACTCAGGTTCTGCAGCCCAGGATAAAAATGTTGTAACGTCTTTGGCCATTTGATCTACCGACGCCTGTGTTCCATCAGAGTATTCTACGATATCATCGCTTAAAGGAGATGACATTTTGATCTTATTACCGATCATATATTTATTATAATAAACACCATCATCTAAAGTCACACCCTCCGGAGGATCTTCATATCCTACTAAAACTGAATAAATATAGTTTGAACCCCCTGGTCTTGCTTTAACCAACACAGACATATCAGGTGGGTATGCTCCACCGTTTGCGGCTATAGAAGCTTTAACATTTGGATATGGGTTTTTAAATTTATCTGCGGGTCTACCCGGTCTAGTAAACATTTCACCTTGATCGTCTGGACCATCCGTAATCTCTAAACTTGCTGCGATTGCTTTTACTTCTTGTTCTGAAAATTCTGGACCACCAGGTTCACCGAGATTTCTATAGCTTAAATACTGCATAGAATGACAAGATGAACAAACTTCTTTATAAACCTGAAATCCTCTTTGAAGGGAAGCTCTATCAAATTTGCCGGTCAAACCCTTGAAGCTCCAATCAACCTTAATTGGTTCAGCTTCTCCGCCGGCGCTATACAGATTAGCTGATAAAGCTAAAAATAAAGAGGCAATAAATAAAAGACTTTTAAATCTTTTCATTATCCTTCCTAGCGAGTGCTGGATTTGCGCCGCCAGTGAGCACTGGTTCTGAGATACTCATAGGAATTGGATCAGTTTTTTCTAATAATCCGACTACAGGCATTACTATAATAAAGTGAGCAAAATAGTAAATAGTACCAACTCTAGCTAAAACTAAATAGATACCTTCGGCAGGCATTGCGCCCATGTAACCTAGCATTAAAACATCTAAAACAAATATCCAATAAAATTGTCTGTAGATTGGTCTAAATACTGCAGACCTTACTTTAGAAGTGTCTAACCACGGTAAGACAAACAAAATAAAAATTGCTCCAAACATTAAGATCACACCACCTAATTTATCTGGTACAGATCTTAAAATTGCATAGAATGGTAATAAATACCATTCAGGTACAATATGTGCTGGCGTAACTAGCGGATTAGCTGGAATATAATTATCAGAGTGACCTAAAACGTTTGGCGAGAAGAAAACAAAGCCCGCAAAGATAATCATAAACATTAATAATGCAAAAGCGTCCTTAATGGTAATATACGGGTGAAATGGAACTGTATCTTTCGATGGTTTCTTAATATCAATTCCTACTGGATTATTATTTCCAGGCACATGTAACGCCCATATGTGTAAAACAACTAGGCCTAAAATTAAAAATGGAATTAAATAATGAAGACTAAAAAATCTATTCAAAGTAGGATTATCAACTGAATAAGCTCCCCATAACCATGTTGTTATACTTTCACCTACAAGAGGTATTGCACTAAACAAATTAGTGATTACCGTTGCTCCCCAAAAACTCATTTGCCCCCATGGTAAAACGTAGCCCATAAATGCAGCAGCCATCATTAGAAGGTAAATTAAAAGACCTATTATCCATATAACTTCTCTAGGAGACTTATATGATCCATAAAATAAAGATCTAAATATATGAATGTAAACTGCAAGGAAAAACATTGAAGCTCCGTTACTATGAATGTAACGAATTAACCAACCGTAGTTTACATCTCTCATTATATGCTCTACACTGGCAAAAGCTAAATCAGCATGAGCCACGTAGTGCATAGCTAAAACAATTCCTGTAATTATTTGCGTTAATAAACAAAAAGTTAAAATACCACCAAATGTCCACCAATAATTCAAGTTTTTTGGTGTTGGGTAATCTGTAAGATGCGCACCTAAAGTTAAAAGTGGAAGACGGTCATTAAACCATTTTCCTGCTTTAGATTTTGGTGTGTATTCATGATCGCTCATAAAAATTTTATCCTATTTTAATTGTGTTGATGTCAACAAACTCAAACTTTGGTATTTCCATATTAGTTGGAGCGGGTCCTTTTCTGATTCTTCCAGATACATCGTAGTGTGAACCATGACACGGACAAAACCAACCGTTAAAATCACCTTTATCTTTTAAAGGAACGCAACCTAAGTGTGTACAAACTCCTAACATCACTAGCCACTCTTCCTTCCCTTCTTGAACTCTATCTTCATCTTTTTGTGGATCTGGTAAATCTGACAAATTGACCGATCTTGCCTCTGCAATTTCATCGGGTGTTCTTCTTTTTAGAAACACTGGTTTTCCTCTCCATAATACAGTTATTGAATTTCCTGGTTCAACCTGACTAATGTCAACTTCAGTTGTAGCTAAGGCCTGTTGAGCTTTATCAGGATTCATTTGGTGGACTAAAGGCCAAACAACTGCTCCTAGGCCAACTGCCCCAATGGTATAACTTGCTGTAAATAAAAAATCTCTACGATTTACTTTCTTTTCTTCTTTGCTCATTAATTTTATGTTTATAATGTATATATTTATTAAAACTATATTTTTAAATGTTCTAGGGTCAGAATGACACATAAATTAAGCAATAATAATGCACATAGCACTCTATAAACCGGATATACCACAAAATACTGCAGCGATAATAAGACTGGGAGCCTGCTTAAACCTTAAAATTCATATTATTGAACCATGTGGTTTTAATTTACATGATGCTAGATTTAAACGAGTCGTAATGGACTATCTAGGATTTAGCAAAGTGTTTAGATATGATAATTATGACAAATTTTTAAGTAAGAATAAAAATAAAAGAATAGTTCTAATGACAACTAAAGCAAAAAAAAACTATCATAAATTTGATTTTAAAAAAAATGATATACTTTTATTTGGAAGGGAAAGTGCTGGAGTGCCAAAAAATCTACACCAAACCATAAAAAATAAAGTAAAAATCCCAATGAATAAAAAAACAAGATCACTTAATGTTGCCATGAGCGTTGCTATTATTTCGACTGAGGCTTTAAGGCAAAATGATTTATTAAAATAATGATTTCTTCTGATTACAAAAAAAAAATGGCTGACAGTTGGTTTTCGTATCTACAAATACAGATATGTAAATCGTTTGAAATATTAGAAAATAATAAATTAAAATTTTCTAGGAGGAATTGGTACAAAAAAAATATGAAAGAAGGGGGTGGAACTTCATATCTGTTAACTGGTGGAAAAATTTTTGATAAAGTTGGAGTAAATAAATCAACTGTATCTGGTATTTTTCCAAAGAAATTTAAATCCAAAATTTTAGGTGCTGAAAAAAAAGGTAGATATTGGGCCTCAGGGATTTCTGTTGTAGCTCACATGAAAAATCCAAAGATTCCTGCAATCCATTTTAATACAAGATTTATTGTAACATCTAAAGAATGGTTTGGTGGTGGAATGGATGCAACACCGAGTCATGAAGACAAAAAAGAAAAACAGATAATTCATAATGCCCTAAGAAAAATTTGCTTAGGAAATAAAAAAAATTATAAAAAATATAAAAAGTGGTGTGATGAATATTTTTACTTACCTCATAGAAAAGAAGCAAGAGGTATAGGTGGAATTTTTTTTGATTACGAAACTAAAGATTGGATAAAAAATTTTAAATTTGTGAGAGATCTTGGATTAGCTTTTATTGATATTTCAAATAAAGTAATCAATAGAAAAAAAAATTTAAAATACACAAAAAAAGATAAAGAAAAACAATTTCTTAAGCGCGGAAGATATGTAGAGTTTAATTTATTGTACGATAGAGGCACAAAATTTGGTATGAATTCTGGGGGAAACACGGACTCAATTTTAATGTCCTTGCCTCCTGAAGCTAAGTGGAAATAAATATGGATAAAGAACCTATAACAGTTATCGGTCTGCGAAATTTAAAAGCAGAGTTAGAAAATTTAAAAAATGTTGAAAGACCAAAAGTCGTTGAAGCAATAGCTGAAGCAAGATCTCATGGAGATTTGAAAGAAAATGCTGAGTATCATGCAGCAAAAGAACAGCAAGCTTTGATTGAGAGTAGAGTAATTGCAATTAACGATTTAATCGCACGTGCAAACGTAATTGATGTAACCAAAATTGAAAATGATGGAAAAGTGATCTTTGGTTCTACTGTAAAACTTCAAGATCTCGAAACCAATAAAGAAATCACTTATAAATTAGTCGGACAAGATGAGGCGGATATAAAAAAAAATCTTATTTTTTTTAAAAGCCCAATAGGAAAAGCTTTAATAGGAAAAAATAAAAGTGAGATGGTTACTGTAAGTACACCTTCAGGTGAGAAAAGTTTTGAGATACTTAACGTTGAATATATTTAATTCGAGTGTGATCGAATTATTTCTTTAACTCTTTCTTTAGTTATTTGAAAATTATTTTTTAACCATTCCACTTCTATTTCTTTCAAGACCTTGCCCATTAATAAGCCTTGTTGCATACCATTATCTATTAAATATTTTCCATCAATAGTGAACTTATGAGTTTTAGATTTAAGTATTCTTTTTAATGTCTCATAAAAATCTTTGAATTTTAGTTTTGAATTTATTGTAAAGTTAAGAATATTAAGTTTTATTAAATAATCTTTATCATGTGTATAAATATTTTTTTCTAAATCTTTATCGAAAAAATTTTTATTTTCTTTAATCAATTTGAGATTTCTAGCAAAAAAATGAAGGTTATCTTTAATATTTTTTGAAATATTATATTTATGGCCAAAATACTCATGTGTATCCTTATCGTCTATTAGAAGAGTTGCTAATAATAAACTTCTGTCAATTTGAGAATAATCACAAATTTTATTTAATCTTTTAAGTCGTTCAAGATTTTTAAATTCCGGGAAAATAATAATAAAAATTTCTTTTAAGTCGGCACTCTCATTTAAATTCTTAAAATTATTTAAATCTAGAATTTTGTATAACTCTACTAAAATTCTTTCTTTTGATATCTTTTTAATTCCATTTAAATTTAATTTAATGGCATTGCTAGTGGTTGGTTCAACTTTCAAATCGTAAATAATTTTAAATCTAATAAATCTTATTATTCTTAAGTAATCCTCCTCTATCCTTTTTTGTGGGTCACCAATAAATTTCACATTTTTATTTTTTAAATCTGTTACGCCACCTTGAGGATCTAAAATTTTTCCATTGATATCGAGATAAATAGCATTGATAGTAAAATCTCTTCTTTCTGAGTCAAGTTGCCAATCATCAATATATTCAACTTCTGCATGTCTTCCGTCTGTTTCCAAATCTTTTCTTAATGTGGTAAGTTCAAATTTTGATTTTTTTGATACTAAAGTAATTGTTCCGTGTCTAACACCAGTCTCAACAACTTTAAATTTTGTATTTTTAAATTTTTCTTTAATATCATTAGAGCTTAATATTGTTGCTATATCAATATCATCAACTTCTTCATTAGTTAAATGTTTCCTAACACAACCTCCTACAAATCTTGCAACGATAATATCTTTTGGAAAACGTTCTTGGAGTTTACTAAAAACAAATTGTATTTCTTTATTTTTATAAAATGGAAAAAAGTTTCTCTTAATTTTTTTTATGAAATTAAAACTTGTATCAAACATATGTCCATGGCTGGGGCACTAGGATTCGAACCTAGGATGGCGGTATCAAAAACCGCTGCCTTACCGCTTGGCTATGCCCCATTATTAAGAAACCTGATATATCATATATCACAAAAATTAAACAGTTTTAGCTAACGAAAACCAAAATTTAGGATATTTAACTTTTAATTTATTTAGGGCTTTTTTTGCCGCAATTTGCTCTAAAAATAAACCGTAACAAACTGACCCAGATCCTGTCATTCTCGAAAAATAACATCCTTCTTCATTTTTTATATCTTGTAATAATTTTTTAATAAGAGGATATTTTTTTTCAACAATAAATTGTAAATCATTTCTACTTTTGGATAGATATGTTAAAAATTTATTTCTTGATTTAATTAAATTTTTATTGAAACGTTTTTTTTTATGTTTTTTTTTTACTTTTAAGTATATTTCCTTTGTGGAACATCTTATTTTTGGTTGAATAAGTAAAAAGTAAAATTTTTGTTTTTGTTTGAGTTCAATTATTGTTTTTAAATTTTTTAAAAAACCTTGTTTTTTAAAAAAGAGTACTAAATCAGATCCTATTACCTTTACAAATTTTCCCAATAACAGCTTGTCGATTTTATCTTTTAGCAGATATTTAAATATGAAAGCTGCATTACTTGTTCCTCCGCCTAGTCCAGCAAAAACAGGTATTTTTTTCGTAACTACGATAGAATAATAGTTTGAAATTAAATTAAGATCTCTAAGTTTTGAAAGAAGATTATATATTGAGTTATTTCTAATTTTTATTGATTTCGCAAAAGGACCTCTAAAAATAATTTTATCTCTGCTTTCTTGTATTTTTTTTATTTCAATTTTATCGAATAGATTTATCCAACAATATAATGATTGGATTTCATGTAATCCGTTTTTAGATTTAGAATTTACTGTGAGCAGCAAGTTGATTTTTGAATAAGACTTTAAAATCATTCTTTATAAGCCTTTAATTAGTTTTACTTCTATAATGTTTTTTAGCTCTTTTTCAGTTTTCTCAAGATTTAAAACATAATTCCAGTGGTACCTTGCCTGAATTTCATTTCCATTTTTCCACAACGAATCTCCGTAGTGATCATTAACAATTGGATCTGCTGGAAGCAATTTAACAGCTAATTGAAGATAATCTTTCGCCTCTTTATACCTTTTAAGTTTAAACAACGCCCACCCTAAAGAGTCAGTTATGTAAGGGTCGTTTGATCTTAGTTTGTTAGCCTTCTCCAACATGTCTAAAGATTTATTTATTTTTATACCCTTTTCAATCCAAGAATAAGCTAGATAATTTATTACGTAAGCTTGATCTGGATTAACTTCTAATGATGCCAATAAATCTCTTTCTGCGTTATCCCATTCGCCAATTCTTTCATATGCGATACCCCTTCCATCCATAGCTTCAGCATACAATGGGTGGTCTTTTGTAACTTGCATAATTATTTTTGTATAAAATGGTATTGACTCTTTAAACTTTTCGTTATTTTTTAAAAATTCTGCATAATCAAAAGTCTCATAAATGCCTTTTTCAAGTAATCCGTTAAAAGATTTTTCTAGAAGATTTAATGCTTCGGTTTTGTTTTGTTGTTGTATAAAAATTCTTGTTAGTTGTTTTGATGAGTACCAATTAAAAGCTTCTCCGTATTTACTGAGTTCATTATAAATTTTTTTTGCTTTTTTAAAGTCACCAAGTTTATAAAAATTTTCTGCTAAAAGCGTATCATAAGAATTAAAGTCCTCGTTAAGGTATTTTGCTAAATTTAGAAAAAAATTTGATTGAGAATAAATTGACTGGGAAGATAAAGCGTTTGATGTAATATACAAAATCTCAGCAATAACATGTTTTTCTTTTTTACAATTAAATACTGAAATATTTTTATTGATATTTAAATCATTTTTGAGTTGATTTAGTAATAAATTTCTTGGGTAAAGCTTAAGTGCTTTATTTATAATTTCTTTAGCATTATTAGTATTTCCCAGAGAAACTAGATAAAGAGAGTGAAAATAATTATACCTAGAAAAATCCGTTCTTTGGTCTGATATAATTTCGTAAAAGAGTTGATTGGTATTTTGACTATCAAAATAACAGTGTAAAAAAACATTTTGTATCTTCTTCAAATTTTCAAATCGTTTATCAAGTTTTTTTAGATCAAGTGTTGCTTGATTTAAATTAGATAAGTTAGACCAATTATAGATAGAATTAGAAACATAATTGTTTATAATAAGATTTTTATTTCTATTTTTTGCTTTTAAAAAATATTTTCGAGCTAAATCGATATTTGAATTTTTAAGATAAAAAATTCCTGAAATTAAATCACTTTCAAAATTATCTAATTTTTTTTTTTCTAGCTTTCTAGAATAGAAAAATGCTTCATTCAATTTGCCAGAATTTACCAAAGAATATAAATATATTACTGAAAAATTTATATGATTACTTTCAAGTCCATTCAATTTTTTTAGATATCTTAAAGAGTCTTCATATTGGTCATCATTTAGCAGTAATATTCCTGAAAAATAATTTGATAGATTTTCTGCCTTACCAAACTTATCCAAAGATTTAACTGGGGATGTGGACAAAAATATAATGACAATAAAACTTTGTCCTATAAACTTGTATATAATATTAAATATTTTCATAAATAATGATAAAAAAAAACAACCTTAACCCAATAAAATTAATCAAATATTATAAGCTAATTAATTATAATTTAATTTACAATAACAAGGCAATCAATAGATATAAAAAAGACAATTTTGAAATTTCCGCCGATAAAACTGATAATTTAGAAAAACTTAAAAAATCAATTCTTAGTATTAATGATTGTGACATCAAAAAAAATGCAATAAATATGGTATTTAGTGACGGAAACCCTAAATCTAAAATAATGTTTTTAGGTGAAGCTCCGGGTTCAAATGAAGATCAGGAGGGGTTACCTTTTGTTGGTCGTGCAGGAGTTTTGCTTGATAAAATGCTAGCTTCAATTAATTTAGATAGAAAAAACGTTTATATATCCAACATAATTAATTTTCGTCCTCCAGAAAATAGAAGGCCTACCGACGAAGAAATTATGCGTTATTTGCCTTTTGTAAAAAATCATATTGAAATAATTAACCCTAAGATCTTGGTGTTATTGGGCAGTACAGCTATGAATGCTTTAATAGGCAATGAGATGGTCATATCAAAAGTAAGAGGTAATTGGATTGAAAAAGAATATGGTAGTTGCAAGACTTCAGTAATTGTTACTTTTCACCCAGCTTTTCTCATGAGACAACCAGCTCAAAAAAAATTAGCTTGGGTTGATTTAAAAATGATTAGGGATAAAAAAGCAAAGCTTAAAATATAATTTAATAATTAAATGATCACTGCTGGAGTAGATGAAGTTGGAAGAGGATGTTTAGCAGGACCGGTAGTTTCGGCAGCCGTTATACTCAAAACAACAGTAAATTCTAAATTACTTAAAGACTCAAAAAAAATATCATTCAAAAAAAGAGTCGAAATTGCTAGGCATATTAAACTTCATTCGACTTATGCAATCGGTATGGCTTCAGTTGAAGAAATACTTAAATTGAACATTCTGCAGGCAGCTCTACTCTCAATGAAAAGAGCTATAAAAAAATTATCAATTAATCCTGAATTAGTTTTGATTGACGGTAATTTTGCTCCAAAGGGCTTAGCGAATTTCAAGACTATTATTAATGGTGATGAAAAAATAAAATCTATTAGCGCAGCTTCTATTGTCGCTAAAGTATTTAGAGACCAGTTAATGGTTAAATTATCAAAAAAATTTAAAAACTATGCTTGGGATAGTAACTTTGGTTATGGAACTAAGGCTCATTTAGAAGGTTTAAAAAAATTTGGTGTTACCTCCCATCATAGAAAAGGTTTTAAACCCGTACACAAGATATTGTCTAACTAAGAGTCTACAACACAAGAAGAGTCATTTTTTCGTTAAAAAGGTTTGACCCTGGATTCAATTTCGGGTTGAATCTTAAAATGTCAAAATTTTCCAATCAAATAGTTAATGGAGATTGTTTAAGGGAAATAAAAAAAATTCCTGATAAATCTTTTGATCTAGTTTTTGCAGATCCGCCTTACAATATGCAAATTGGTGAAAAATTAACTCGACCAGATGCAAGCAAAGTAAATGGTGTAAATGATAAGTGGGATCAATTTAATAGCTTCAAACATTATGATAATTTCAGCATTTCTTGGCTTAATGAGTGTAAAAGAATTTTAAAAGATAATGGAAGTATTTGGGTAATAGGATCTTATCATAATATTTTTCGTTTAGGTTATCATTTACAAAATTTAG
>MDTB01104962.1_pt1 | contig 10718 bp, 7 predicted proteins | sample 811161 | NCBI WGS metagenome assembly MDTB01 (sample SAMN05326650, study PRJNA326480) | marine metagenome | isolation source: seawater | place: Mediterranean Sea | collected 2009 | reverse complement strand
TCAACCATTGGTTTGTGATATGCTACTCCAGGATATTGGGATGCTTTTGGAATACAATCTACATCACTTCCTAGAGCAATTACAGGACCTTCCTTATAGTTCCACTTTGCCATCCATGCAGTAGGTATTCCAGAAATTCCATACTCAACTTCAAATCCTGCAGATTCTAAAATTCCTGTTAGATACTTTGACGTTTCGAACTCCTGATGACCAAGTTCAGCAAAACTGAATACTTTATCTATCATTACTTGTGTTTGTTTGAATCTGTTCTGAACTAAGTCAAGTGTTTCTAATTTAATTTTTTGGATTTGCCTTTTTGAAAATTTTTGCTGAGCATTAATTTTTGAAAATTGAAAAATAGCTATTATTAGAAAAATTTTAGTGGAAAATGATAATGTAAATCGCATAATAAACTTGTTTTAAACTAATGTACAAATAAATTAAAACAGTTAATTATTCTACTCTTGATATACAATCAAATAATTGAGGAATTTAAGACTTTATTAAAATATCCTTACTAATTAATAAAAATAGCGCTTAAAGGCCTCCATTGCTGCATAATCGGCCATTCCTAAAGATTTATATTTTTTTGCAGTATCTGCATTACGTTCTTCAGCACGAATCCAAAATTCACGATGATCGTTCCCCTGGAACATAACCCCATCTTTTTGAGACTGATGATAAAAAATGGCTTTTCTTTTTCTAAGAACTTGATCTGGACTCATGGGCACAGCCATTTCAATTTCATGAATTTCCCATTCATGCCACGCACCTCGATATAGCCATACCCAGCAATCCTTCATAAAACTTTTTGGTTTTAGCCTTTTTAAAGAATCAAAAATAATATCTAAACAAACTCTATGCGTCCCGTGAGGATCAGCTAAGTCACCCGCAGCATAAATTTGATGTGGTTTAATTAATTCAATAAGACTCATAGTTAATTTAATATCTTGATCTGAAATTGTATTCTTGGCAATTGTTCCTGTTTCGTAAAACGGAAGATTCATAAAATGAACTTGATTATCTGGAATACCAAAATATCTTGTAGCACCAAAAGACTCTCCTTTTCTAATACTGGCTTTTAAGTTACAGACATCTCTGGATGCGGGCCTTTGAGGATTAATGTTTTTCAATAATTTTTTTAAATTCTCAATTTCATGATTCGATTTTTTCCCAATTATATCAGAGCTAACCTCAAGATATTTTAGTGCATCTTGATTTGAAACTGCGATGTTCCCCGATGTCTGATAAGCAATATGAACCTCATGCCCTTGCGAAACTAAACGGTCAAATGTCCCTCCCATTGAAATAACATCGTCATCGGGATGCGGGCTAAAAATCAAAACTCTTTTCTTTTCTGGGCTTTTGCGTTCCGGCCTGTTAGTATCATCAGAATTTGGTTTACCCCCAGGCCATCCAGTAATAGAATGTTGTAGTCTATTGAACATCTCTATGTTTATATCATAGGATGATCCACTAAGAGCCAATAAATCAGACATCCCATTTTGATTGTAGTCCTCATCAGTTAGCTTTAAAATTGATTTTTTCATTTTTTTACAGAGCCATACAATTGCTTTCAAACTGTTCGCATCAGTCCACTCGTAATTTCCAACTAACCATGGTGTTTTTATCCTTGTCAAGTCAGAGGAAGCCTCCTCATCTAAAATTAAAGTTGTGTTTTTATGATTCTGTAAATAGGTTGTTGGTATTTTATCTGAAATCTCTCCTTCTACTGCTTTTTGAATAATTCCTGCTTTGTTGGTTCCCCAAGCCATTAATAAAATTCTTTTAGCATTCAGAATAGACTGAATTCCCATTGTAATTGCTTTTCTAGGTACGTTCTCAATACCTTGAAATGCAGAAATTGCATCATATCGAGTTAAATGATCTAGAGTTATAGTTCTAGTTTGAGAGTTTAAATGAGATCCTGGTTCATTAAATCCAATATGTCCAGTACGACCGATCCCTAATATCTGAAGGTCTATACCACCTAATTCTTTAATTTTATTTTCATAAGCAACACAAGAAGACCTTAGTTCATTAGGCTTCAAATCTCCATTGGGAATATTAATATTCTCTGGCTTTATATCAATTAAGTTGAATAAATTTTGATGCATAAAGCTATAATAGCTTTGGATATCTTGTTTTTTTATAGGGTAATATTCATCAAGATTAAAAGTGATTACATTTTTAAAACTTAATCCTTCTTGCTCATGAAGCCTAACGAGCTCACTATAAACACTTAATGGACTTGAGCCTGTTGCAAGCCCTAGAATACAATTTTGATTTTTTTTCTGTTTTTGAAGAATCAGATTTGCAATAGAGTGTGCTATAGCTACTGAACCTTCATGCAAGTTACTTACAATCACATTATGTAACTTTTCAAATCGGGTCTCCTCAAAACTCCCGGGTGCTTTGTAATCAAGAAGACTAACTTTTGCTTGATTTATCATCATTAAATTTATTGCGAATTCAAATTTAAGCTTTCTTTAGAATAGATTTGTTTTTTTTTGATTTTTTTGATTTTTTTGATTTATATTGTTAATCTTTTTTTGATATGAAAATTTAGTGTAATCATCAACATTTATATAAATTATTAAGATATGTTTACAAATATTAAAGGTGACATTTTAGGTGGTTTAACTGCAGGAATAGTAGCATTACCACTCGCTCTAGCATTTGGTGTAAGTTCTGGTCTAGGACCGAGTGCAGGTCTTTATGGTGCAATTTTTTTAAGTTTTTTTGCAGCTTTATTTGGAGGAACAGCAACCCAAATTTCAGGACCAACAGCACCAATGACAGCAGTAAGTATGGTTGTAATTGCAACCATAATTGGTGTTCATAATGGATCTGTTGAGAAGGCATTGCCATACATATTAGCCGTTTTTCTTTTAAGTGGTCTTTTTCAAATTGGTCTTGGATTTCTTGGGCTTGGTAAGTACATTAAATATATTCCTTATCCCGTAGTTTCGGGTTTTATGACAGCTATAGGGGTAATAATTTTAATAACTCAAATTCTACCGCTTATTGGTTATGATGCTAAAAAAGATACTGAACTTGTTGAATCATATAGACCAATGGCTGAGCAAAGTCTTTTAGAAAAGATTTTATCTGATGAAACAAAAGATGGAGTGCTTGTTATAGAAGATTTTGAACAGGCAATTGATAGAGCAAATAAAATAGATAGATCTGAAATAATCGAAGAAGCGCAAAATTTGGCAAAAAATAACTCCTCAGGTGTTATTGGAACCATCAAAGCCATTCCGCGAGCTGTAGGTTTTATAAACTGGATTGAAGTTATATTAGCGTTGGCAACTATCTTTATAATATACGGCTTTAAAAAAATTACAACAGCCGTTCCAAGCACTTTAGTCGCTTTAATTGTAGTTTCTGGGGTGGCAATTGGTTTTGGTATCGATTATATTTCAATTCAACAGATTCCAAATGGATTTCCAAAAATACAATGGACACTGTTTACTGACTTTAATCTTCTGGAAATTCTACCATATATTTTCACTGCACTAACATTATCTCTTTTAGGTGCTATAGACTCTTTATTAACATCTGTAGTTGCAGACAACTTAACCAAAACAAGACATCTACCCAATAAAGAATTAATCGGACAAGGAATTGGCAACTCGATTGGTGCTATTTTTGGAGGTCTTCCAGGAGCAGGAGCTACAATTCGCACTGTAGTTAATATCCAATCTGGTGGAAAAACAAGATTATCAGGTATGATAGCTGGTATAGTTTTACTTCTCATACTGTTAGTCTTAAGTCCATTAGCTTCTAAGATCCCTGCAGCAGTTTTAGCTGGCATTTTAGTTACTGTTGGAATTGGAGTAATGGATTATAAGGGATTAAATGTTCTTTCAAAAGTCCCAAGAACGGAAATTATAATTATGGCTGTTGTTCTTTTATTATCAGTATTCTGGAATTTAGTCTATGCGGTTGGAATAGGTCTTTTATTAGCATGTTTATTTTTTATGAAAAAAATGGGTGATTTGGCTAAAAATAATTCAAAAGTTGGACTCATTTCAAACGAAAAAGAATTTGAAAAAAATATAAGTGAAAAATCAAAAGAAAATGTATTTGTAAAACACATAAATGGGCCTTTGTTTTTTGGTTTTACCTCAGAATTTGTAAGCATAGCAAATACGATTCCGAAAACAGCCAGTGTAATTATTATCGATATGGAAAAAGTCCCATATATTGATCAGTCAGGTCTTTTTGCATTAGAAGATGTTATTTTAGACTTAGATAAAAAAGATATAAAAATTATCATGGCTGGAATTCAGTCTCAACCCATGCAATTAATGAAAACCATAGGTATCTTAGGTGAATTAATCCCTAAAGAAAGGATTTTTAAAAGCTTATCTGATTCCAAATCTTTTTTAATTGATCAAATAAAATAATAAGTTTAAAGCATCCTTCTCTTTTAAGTCGTAAAGGATGCTTTATTTTATTGAATTTCTATCTTAATTATCTTATTTTCAATTGTAGATACAATTTGAAGTGAATCTTTTTGAAAAAGTATAGGAAGACTGTCTAACGGAGTTGATCTAATTTTGGGTTTATAATTGACATAGTCTTGAAACAAAAATCCATTTATATTTCTAATGTTTTTTGCTTTTCTAAAACGTACTCCTCCTCCATCAGTTAAATAATTATATGCAAAAAAAGCGATATGAAAATTATCTTTATCAATCCAATAACGGTATTCATCTTTGAAATCATTTCCTCCGCCAACTTTATTAAAAGTAACTTTGATAGACCAATAGTTTTTACCTAAAATTTTAGTTGTACCCAACAATTCTGAGACTACTGCATCGTCTTTTAGAGGATTAGGAAGCTGAAAAAAATACATTACTGAATTCAAAGAATTCGAATATAAATTGATTATGCTATCAGAAAGTCTGACTGATTTACCCTCCATAGTTCGATTTAATTTGTTTTCTGATGTCATCACGTCAACTATCGCTATTCCTTCATTTACTTTTGAGCGCTGAAAAGAAAAAAAAACTGGTTTCCTTATTAATTTATATTTATAGTCCCTAAAATCAAATGTAATTGAAAAATTTTTTTTATCCCACCCATATGCAGATATAGATTTTTCAATAATTAGTTCAGAGTTAATTGGTTTAATTTGAGAACATGAGACTAGATAAAAACAAAAAAGGAACAGAAATTTTTTAATAAACATCATTGATAAATTCTTAATAAATCCAATACAAAACGAAGATACAACTAAAAGATATGGTTTACATTTGAATAAAATATCAGATAATGGAAATTCTTAAGACTTTAATAATTGGAAGTGGTCCTGCAGGATATACGGCAGCAATTTATGCCGCAAGAGCTGACTTAAATCCAGTTCTTTATACTGGTATGGAACCTGGTGGTCAACTTACCACTACGACTGAAGTAGATAATTTCCCAGGGTATCCAGATGGTGTTGATGGGCCAACCATGATGGTCCAATTACAACAACAAGCTGAACGCTTTGGAACTGATGTACGCGTGGGATTTATTAATAAAGTTGAATTTTCAATTGAAGTTGGAGGAATTCATAGGGCATATACTGAAGATGGGACTGAAATACAAGCAACTACTATTATCATAAGCACTGGAGCCACAGCTAAATATCTTGGCTTACCAAGTGAACAACGCCTTCGTGGTGGTGGAGTTTCTGCATGTGCTGTTTGCGATGGATTTTTTTATAAAGCACAAGAGGTAGCAATTGTTGGTGGTGGTGATACAGCAGCTGAAGAAGCTACATACTTAGCTAATATCTGCTCCAAAGTAACTATGTTAGTCCGAAAAGACAAGATGAGAGCATCTAAAGCAATGCAACACCGAGTTAGAAATACGAAAAATATTGATCTTAAATACAATACTGAAATTGATGAAGTTCTTGGAAAACAAGTTGTTGAGGGTATTCGTATAAAGAATAATAAAACAGGAGGGACTGAGGAAATTACTATAACTGGTTTATTTATTGCTATTGGTCATAAACCCAATACAGAAATTTTTAAAGATCAATTAGATATGGATGATTCAGGCTATATAATCACTAAAGGAAAAACAACCGAGACAAATCTGCCAGGAGTTTTTGCTTCTGGTGATGTTCAAGACAAAGAGTATCGCCAAGCGGTAACAGCTGCTGGAACAGGTTGTATGGCTGCTTTAGACGCAGAACGTTATTTACAAAAAATTGAAGAACCAGTAAAAAGTTAAGTTTATTTTAAAATAAAAATTACTGAAGTTTTTCCCATTTTTCAATCAAATTATCCAAATCTCTTTTTTTTGCCTTATAAAGATCAAAGAAATTTGGTTCCCTAATAGTAACCTCATAATCAATTTCTAACTTTAAATCTATTTGTTTTATCTCTTTCTCCAAATTTGTAATCTGTTTCTCTATTTTTAGTATTTTTTGTTGTGTCCCTCTGATTTCTTTATGCTTTTCATATAAGTTCCGCCTTTCCTTATTATTACTTTTTTGTCCAGAAGTGTTTTTTTCTAGCTCTTTCAAAGAGGAAAGTTTTTGGTCTTCCAAATAAGAATTTATATCTCCTAAAAATGCTTTGACTTCTTTATCTTTAAATGAAATTATCTTTTCACAAAGTCCTTGAATAAAATCTCGATCGTGTGAGGCCAAAATGAGGGTTCCTTCAAAATTTTTAAGAGCTTCCTTCAATACATTTTTTGAGGCAATGTCCAAATGATTGGTTGGCTCATCCATTACAAGAACGTTAAAGGGCTGGAGCAACAATTTACAGAGAGCTAAACGATTACGCTCTCCTCCAGATAGCACATGAACCTTTTTATCTACTGCATCTCCTTGAAAGAGGAATGACCCTAATAGATCGCGAACCTTTATTCGATTTTCAGGTGTTGCAGAATCTTCAGCAGATTCAATTACTGTTTTTGTACCATCTAAATAGGTTGATTGATTTTGAGCAAAGTAGCCAATTTGCACATTATGTCCTAAATTTACTTTTCCTTTGCTTTCGAGTTCACCTACTAAAATTTTTGCTAGAGTGGATTTCCCTTGACCATTCTGACCTACGAAAGCTATCTTTTCGCCTCTTTCGATTTCAATATTCACAGAATTCAGTACATGTTTATCACCAAAAGACTTTGTTATGTCCTTGGCTTTTAAAATTATTTTCCCTGGTTGGTGAGAAATTGAAAATTGAAATTTAATTTTTCTGTTCTCCTCAGGTTCAATCTCTATTCTATCAATCTTATCTAGTTTTTTTATTAGTGATTGAGCCATGCTTGCCTTTGAGGCTTTAGCACGAAAACGTTCAATTAATTTTTCTGTTTGTTGAATCTGTTTTTCTTGATTCTTTTGAGCTGCTTGCTGTTGTTCACGAAGTTCTCTTCGAAGTTTTATATACTGCGAATACGGTTTTTTAAAATCAAAAATTCGCTGATGAAGAATTTCGATAGTTCTATTTGTGACTTGATCGAGAAACATCCTATCGTGAGAGACCATCACCAAAGCACCTTTAAATTTTTTTAGGAACTGTTCAAGCCAAATGATAGATTCTATATCCAAATGATTAGTTGGTTCGTCAAGTAAAAGTATATCGTTTTCTTTCAAGAGGATTTTTGCTAATTCGATCCGCATTCTCCACCCTCCAGAAAAAGTATCAGTTAAAGCATTTAAATCATCCATGGTAAAACCAAGTCCCAAAAGTATTTTTTCTGTTTGAGACTGATAATGATAACCTCCAATCATTTCAAATCGATTATTTAAATCGTTAAGCTCGTCCAATAATTCCATGTATGACTGACTTTCGTAGTCTTGTGTTTGCTCCATAATTTTGTGGATTTCTTCCTGCCTTGACTCTACTTTTTTAATCTCTTCAAAAGCTAAATAGGCCTCCTCTATGACTGTACGCCCATTATCAAAATCAAGATCTTGAGGTAAATATCCAATTTTACAATTTTTTTCTAGAGCAAAGCTTCCGGATGTAGGCTGATTCTCAAGTGTCATTAGTTTTAGTAGAGTTGATTTACCAGCACCATTTTTCCCAATTAATCCTATATGGTCGCCTCTTCCTAAACGAAAAGATATTTCATCAAAAAGAGTTTCTCCTCCAAAGCTTACGGTAATATTATGAGCATTAAACATTTTATTTTCTTGGATTACTAAAATAAGTTTCAAATCGGTCAATCGCTATTTCAGGCCATAATTTTTTCCCCCCAACAACAAAATTGTACATCCATTTAGCAAGTAAGGGCCCCATTAAAACTCCGCGAGTCCCCATTCCATTAAAAACATAGATATTTTTTTCTATTGGATGAACCCCCAGTAAAGGTCTTCGATCTTGAACTGTAGGGCGGATAGCTGCTTTGTGATTAACCACTTCAAAAGAACAATCAATAACATCCTTCAGCTTTGATAGTATCCACTCTTTGCCTAATTTGGTTGGTCTTATAGTTTTGTATTTTCTATCAAAGTTTGCCCCAATCCAAAACAGATCTTTTCCCATTGGTACAATAAAGAGTCCTCTTTTTATAATCTTCTTTTGAGAAATTGCTTTTGTTCGTATATATAAAAACTCTCCTTTAGATCCTATTAAAGGTAAGTATGAAAACCATGGATTATATCTTAGTTTGAAACCTTCACAAAAAATAATATACTTAGCCTTGATACCTTTATATTCTATTTTATTATCAAGAAATTTTAATCCTTTATAATTAAATGTGCTCCGGCTGAAGCAGTCCGAAGCCAATTTATTTTTAAACTTATCTAATAATTTATTAATATCAAGCTTTCCCACATTCTTAAGTTTTCCATATCCAAAATCACCTTTTAGTCCTCCATCAGCTTTATTAATAATTGATTGTGATAAAAAATGATTTAATCCCTTTTTTTGGGAGGCCACAGCCCAATTGTTATGATCTGATAAACGGTTAAAATAATAATTGATTGGGGCTTTATTAAAAATACTTGTGTTATATGCTTTTTCAAAAAGGCTGTAGGTAATGATAGCTTGATCGAAAAATTCTTTCCCTCTCCAAGACATTGTGTATCTTTTTAATACAGTTGGGTTTAAAACTCCAGCAGCACTTCTACTTGATCCCTCTTCTTCGTTTGATATAATAATAAAATCTTTTTTATGCTTTTGTAATTCAAGAGCGTAATGAAATCCTGCTAAACCAAAACCAACAATTATAGCGTGTTTCATATCTTTTAATTTTTCATAAAAAAAGCGCTATTGTTTCCAATAGCGCTTTTAATTATTATATCGTGGCCTAGTTGTTCCACATATCTTGTTCAAAATCACGAATAACTGATTTAATTCGTTCCGACTCAATTAACTGACGTAAAGCATCTTCATATATATACTCTTTAACTTCACGGTCTTCATAAACATTTTCTTCTTTATAAATTGAAGAATTAAAACGTCTTGAATTCAACATCATGTCAAAGGTTATCGACTTTGAAGAATTTCTTGTATTAAACACCCTATGTTTATTCAAGGTTTCTCGAGCATCAGGAAACCATACCCAAAATAACGGAAGAATATCAGGATCTTCAGAACTTTCGGAGAGTGTTGAAACATCCTGTGCTCCTGGAGCAATTCCTAATAAACGGTATCTTAATTCGCCTAATCTTTTATTAAAATACCATGTCCCTTTAATAAAATATTGAACTACTTTAAATGAATCAATTATATAAACATCATAGTCATCATCAGTAAGCTCATCTTCCGTAATTATCCCTGAATTTAATTTTTGCCTTGCTTCCTCTGTAATTTTTCTATCTTCAAGTTTAACTTTTAAATCTTCGTAGGTAAGTTTTTCATTGAAATAATCAGTTTCATATATTTCCGTAATATTACCTTCCTGAATGTTATCCATTAATACTCTAAAAAGAGATTGACGATCACTTGATAAATATCCGTTATTAACTGAAGGGTAATAATATGGAAAATTAATTCTTTCATCTAAATCGATAATCTCCCAAATTGTTTTTGACCAAAGTATATCTCTGTCATCTACGTAACCATACTGAACTGGTTTTGTTTCATTTGCTTCACTTTGCTCATAATAAAGTCCTACCTCCTGGGGAACTTTTGCATTCAATAAGTTTGACTGAGCAGTAATTTTATTTGAACCAATTATAGCAAGTATTAAAACAATAAAAATTACATTTTTCATGAGTTAAGTGTATTTAGTTAACTGTAATCGATATCGGTGATGTTTGTCCGAGTTTATAACTCGGATTTGAAGGAATTATTACTTCAATGTCAGAAATAATTACTGTTTGTCCATTTTTGATTCGACTTAACATGGATTTTGCTTTGTTATTTAACCTATTGCCAGCAATTACTATACTAGTCTGGCCAGGTGCTCTAAAACGGAAAGATTTTGTTTCTAGAGGTAAATCAAAGTCAAAATCTTCAAGTCTTGCCTCAACTGTTCCTCTCTCTAAACTTGACTTTGGGATAGAAAAAGATCCCGATTTCCCCCTAAAATAACCTGCTGGTTTTGGTATTTCTTTTATTCTAAACGTGGATACTGAAGATACTCGTTTACCGTCAGGTAGAGTTCCAGAAACATTTATTTTAACTTCTGTTCCTTTAGATGGAAAAACATTGTATTTACTGCCACGAACACGTCTTAAGCCAGGGGCAGAAGCTTTTACTTTACTGTCTTGAACCCCAGGGATAGATATTGTCTTCGGATTTTGAACCCCT